>Ga0123334_1000027_pt1 | contig 170804 bp, 146 predicted proteins | sample BiotimSIPDNA_FD_89706 | JGI IMG/M metagenome (GOLD analysis project Ga0123334, IMG submission 89706) | Anaerobic biogas reactor microbial communites from Washington, USA - Biogas_R1 time_0 SIP DNA | ecosystem: Engineered > Bioreactor > Anaerobic > Unclassified | place: Washington, USA...
AGGTTTCCAGATACTGCCGATCTTCTTTGCTGAGTTGTACGTGTTGTTTTTTCATCCGGTCATGCTGACACATTTGACCGGTTTGTCAAAAGCTCTGCGTTTCTTATTTTACGGAGTAATAAGCGTACTTCAAAGGCCCTTGTAGGGCGACAGGCATGTGGCTAGACAGGGACAAGCCATTGGGGTGGTCTTTATCCTGGTCAGATGACCAGGATAGAGGTAAGGAGATACGTTCGGGTTTCTTTGGACAGGATTTACAAGATTGACAGGATGGGAACTGCCTTTATATCCTGAAAATCATGTTAATCCTGTCGAGAATGATGAAGCATACTTCAGACAACAGGAATGTCGGCGATAGGCTGCGGCTGCCACGTTACGATGACCTCTGTGCCGGCCTGTGGCTGGCTGTGGATCGTGAGATGCGCGCCGATAGCCTCCGCGCGCTCGCGCATGATGCTCAAACCGAGGTTATCCGGCAGCACACAGTTGATATCAAAGCCAACGCCGTCATCGTGGATACACAATTCCGCACCCTGGGGTTGGCAGCACAATCGCACGTCCACCTGGCTGGCGTTGGCGTGTTTCGAAGTGTTGTTGAGAGCTTCCTGAGCAATCCGGTAGAAGGCGATTTTCACGTCGAGCGGCAGATCACATTCGACGACCGCGGACATATTCACGGGGACGCGCGCCCGGCCGGTGGTGGCTTCGGCCAACTGCTGGATCAAATCGTTGAGGGAGGCTTCCATCAGCGCGATGGGGCGCAGTTCCAACAGTAACGTGCGCATTTCGGCCATCGCGCCGCGCGTCAATTCGCGGAGTTCCTGAGTGCGCCGTTGCGCCTCTTCGGGATTGGTCTTCCAAAGGCGCGTGAGGACGTCTGCGATGATGCTGGCGGAGAACAGCGTTTGAGTGACGGCGTCGTGCAACTCGCGGGCAAGGCGCTGGCGTTCTTCGAGCGTCGCGGCTTGCTGCGCTTGCTGGTAGAGCCGGGCGTTCTCGATGGCTGAAGCAGCCCGCTGCGCAATTGCTGTGACCAGGCGGACATCGTCGTCACTGAAAGCGTGCGGCTTGTGATAGTTGACGTTGAAAATGCCAAAAACCTGCCCCTCAACAAGGATAGGAACGTGGATAAACGAGCGGATTTGTTCGGGATAGGTGATATTCCAATCGACGCGCTTGTCACCGACTGTATCGTTGACCATCACCGGTGTAGCGTGCTCTGCAGCATATCCAACCAAGCCCTGCCCGGCTTTGATGACCATACGCGCTAACGTCTGCTGCTCAAATCCACGCGCGGCACGTGGAACGAGATGTGTTTTCGCCTCGTTCCAGACCAGCAGCACGCTCTTGTCCACCTTCAAAATATCCACGGCGACGTTGACCAGCGTTTGCAGCACGTCGTTGAGTTCCAGATGACGATAAAGCTCCTGGTCGCCTTGATAAAGGGCTTCGATCTGATGTGTTCGCTGTTCTGCCTGGGCGAAAAGATGGGCGTTGTCCAAAGCAATAGAAGCGAGCTGCGCGAACCCTTGTAACAGTTCGACCTCGCTCTCCCCAAAAGTTCGCTCGGAGTCGATGGAGTGCGCGACCCCAAGCACGCCAGCGATGCCGCGCTCGGACTTCAGCGGGACGCCGACCACGGCACGGATGATGTTCCCTCGAGTGCCCATCAACGGCACACGATGCGGCCATTTAGGATAATCGTTGACCACAATCGGCGCCTCTGTCTCCCATACTCTGCCGACCACACCCTCTCCATGCCGCATACGAAAATCTACCGTGCGACTGAAGAGTCCCACACTCACTTTACGCTCCATCACCTGTTTGGTAGGGTCAAGCAAATACACGTACCCATGTTCGGTGTCCAATAGTTGAGCCGCGCGAGCAACAATGGTTTCCAGCAGGTTGTCAATCTTCAAGCGATTCATCAACGCAAGCGAAGTCTCGTGCAGCGCTGCCAGGTAGGCGTTCTGCCGTTGGAGACCCTCTTCAGCCCGGCGTCGCTCGCCCACCTCCTGCTTCAACAGGTTGTAGGCACGTTCGAATTCGCTGCTCACGCTGCGGCTAATGGAGACGACAAAAAACACCCCGAAGACCAGCAGCAAACCGCCGATGCCCACGGTCAAGGCCTGGGCTGTGCGTTGCTGTTTGATCGCAGAACCGATGTTGTTATAAAACCGGGCTTCCTCGTCCTTGTAAAGCCTTTGCATCTGCCGCTCAATGGATTCGAGGATAACGTCAATCTGGTATGTGGAACTGCGGTAATGGACCACAGCCGGGTCTACGTTTAGCTGTTCGAGTCGATGGTCATACTGCCGAAGCAAATATTGCACATTATCCAGGACTTCCACAACGTGTTCGTCGTTGCTGGCTTCGGTCTGCGTCACTTTTAATTGATCGTCCAATTCGCTGCGCAGCGATTCGACGAGTTCGAAGTTCGGATAATCATCACGCAGGATAAGCATCGTTTCCATATGGAGCTGAATGACTCCGCGTTGGAGATTGCCCAGGTTGGCGATACGATAACCGGCTCGAAAAGCGCCGGAGGTGTTCAGGTTGATATAGGCGACGACGATCACACTGCCCAAAGCGATCACCAGCAGAACGATCATCATCACCAGGACGAGCTGTGTCCGCGAAAGCACACCTTCAGCGCCAAAAAGACGAAGCCTTTTCATCAGTCCACCTTGCCAGCATCACCTACGCTGCGCACTATGATCGCGCACAGAGATATTCTCGAGGGCTTGCATATCCAGTCTACCACAAAACTCGATTCTGGTTTGATGGAATCTGGGAAAAAATAAGCCGTCGTCAGAGCCCTGGCGACGGCGTTTGAAGAGTGGACGAACCTTTTCAATCCTGCCATCACTATAAACGGTATATCGTGACTGCGGACTAGACATATGGCGAGATTTAGGGTCGCCAAGTGGCGAGTTTTTTCCCTGGTCAGATGGTCAGGTCGGCAATGGTTGCCAGCAATCGTTCGGGTGGATCTGCCTTGCTCACAAAGGCATCGGCACCGGTCGCCAACGCGGCGTGTCGCGTCTCGGATTGGCTGTTGAGCACGATAATGGCGACATCGGGCTGTGCAGCGCGAAGAGCTTTGAGGGCGGTATAGCCCCCCACCTGTGGCAAATTCCAGTCCAGGATGACCAAATCAAGATGCTTTCTGGAAACGCAGCGCATCATAGCTGCGCCATCGCCGGCTTCGTAAATCTCCGAAGCATCAGACTCCTGGCGCAACAACAGCCGTAGCGCTGAGCGCACACGAGGTTCATCATCCGCTATTAGGACTCGCATTGTCTATCACTTGTGGCTTCAACTACTTGACTGCAAGTATAGCGCCATTCTCTGGCACATACGCCCGACACCTGGTCAGAATAAAAGCGGCTGTTTGATCGGTTTTTACCCTGGTCAGATGACCAGGAAAACAAAAGCTCCCGCGGCATATGCCACGGGAGCAGAGAGGGCGTGTGCGATGTGGCTAATCGAACAAGTTGTTATGAATGGCAATTGCCACGGCTTCGGTACGACTTTCCGCCCCCAGTTTGGACAGAATGTTGCTGACGTGAAACTTGACGGTAGAACGGCTCACGAACAACTGATCAGCGATTTCCGGGTTGCTCAACCCATCAGCCATCAACTTGAGGATTTCTTTCTCACGGTCGGTCAAATCGTAGCCGACACTCGATTTGTGCATGGCGGCCTGAATGAGCGCCTCAGCCGCTTCCGGCGCCAACGTAGGGCGTCCGCCGTGGGCTGCGCGGATCGCGCCGGCCAGCTCGTCGGCAGAGACGTTCTTCAGTAGATACCCGATCGCCCCGGCCTGCATCGCGCCCTGCACCAGTTCCTCCTCTTTGAAACTGGTCAAGGCGATGACCTGAACGTGAGGATGCTGCGCGCGGATGGTGCGCGTCGCGGCGGCGCCGTCCATGCCAGGCATGACGAGGTCCATCAAGATCACGTCAGGTTGGAACTTCTCACACATGCGGATGGCTTCGGCTCCATTCGCAGCGCCCCCCACCATCTCGAGGTCATCGTAGGCGAGGAGAAACGCGCTCAACCCGCTGCGCACCACAGCGTGGTCGTCCACAATCAATACCCGGATTGGATTCCCTTGTTGCATCGTGACTCCTTTGCTACCCGGCGGGATTGAAAAGATCGACCGTCCGATTGCAGCACAGTCGTCATTATATCCGGTGTTGATTTGATTTCAAGTTATAGTGAGCGGCCTATGGGATTTCTGCCGTAACAGACTGGAGCAATACCTGTTGACCTGGCTGCCCCACGGCGAACAGACGGTAATCGTAAGTACTACCGGCTACCACAGTCATATCGTTGAAACGATAGCTGCCCCCCGCGGGTGGCTTGCCGGCGATCATGCTGCTGTTGATCTGCACAAACGAGCTTGTCCCACTCTCCGCCCGATACAGATGGAAGCCCTGGCAGTTGCGTTCTGCTCTAGTTTTCCATCTGAGCACGGCTCGACCACGCTCACCTGCGGCGCTGAACGAAACTAACGTTACCTCAGGCCCACCGCCGGCTGTGCCCGTCATCTGCTGCGTCGGCAGTGACCACCAGCCCAGTATGGAGCCGGCAACGGCAAGCAGCACGACGATGACTAAAAAGGAAATCACCACAGCCACACCTGTCCTGCTTCTCAGCCAGCGCTTGATTTTCTTCACAACACACCTCCAGTATTCAATCTGAGTTTTGCGGGCCGCTAACCCTGGCATTATTTCCCTGTATATGAATAGTCGTTGAGACGACTCCAAATGGGCCGGGATAATGCAGTCGCTCGCGGCTACCCTTCACGGAGCACCAACGGCAAATAGATACGCGTCTCGATATCAATATGGCGTATATCGCTGGCCGAATGGACCTCATTCACTGCCGTGACCGTGATGGCCCAGGTTCCCGGCCTTGTCCAGGTGAATGTAACCGTGTCGGTTATAGTACACATCGTGTGTGTGATAGGACCAGCTTGTCCGCCGGCCACCCAAACGTAAGTGAGCGGTATAAAGGCCGTGCCCAAGGTCGAGGTAACGGTGGCGGTGAATGTGTACGGCGTGTCAACCTCGCCCGTCGCCGGGCCGCTGATGAGCGCGTGTGTCGGCGAGACGGGTGTGCGAATGAGAATGGTGTGCGTGTCCGTCACCATGCCACCGGCATACGCCGCTGCGACATCAACGGCTTTGAAACCGGGCGTGTTCCAGGTATAAGTGACGACACTGGTCCCCTGCCCCGCGTCGGGCACAGGTTCCCAGGCATACGTAAGGGGAGCGTTCGCTGTGGCCGGACTGACGGTCGCGGCAAAACTGTAAGGAGCATTGATGTATCCCAACTCAGGACCGGTGATGGCGACGGCATCCGGTACAGCAAAAGTCCCGTGGGCGTACTTGAGGCTGAAATTGGGGAAAGCGTCGTAGTAGCTGATGTGGGGTTGGCCGGTGCTGTCTAGCGCCAGGGAAGCATACTGCCCCACCCGTCCCACGCTATCGACAGTTTGCACAGACCAGGTGCTGCCGTCTCGCCACGCGTATTTGAGATCATCGCGCGTGTCGTTGTAGTAGCTGATGTGTGGGCGATCGGCGCCATCCAACGCCAGAGAACTGAACTTGCCCACGTCTCCGGTACTATCGATGATCTGGATGAGCCACGCGCTGCCGTCCCAATGCGCGTACTTGAGATCGGCATTGATCCCGTCGTAATAGCTGATGTGCGGGTGACCGGCATTGTCCAGCGCCAGAGAACAGGATTCATCCTGCCAGTCGACGCGATCAATAACCTGAATGAGCCAGGCGCTACCATCCCAATGCGCGTACTTCAGATCGCCGTTGATGCCGTCAAAGTAACTGATGTGCGGATAGTCGTCTCCATCCAGCGCTAGGGAACTCGCATCGCCCGCGCGCCCGGCGGCATCGACGATTTGCGTGTGCCAGGCCTGACCGTCCCACCAGGCGTACCGGAGGTAAAAGTCGAGCCAAATGTAGCTGATGTGCGGATAGCCGTCCGCGTCCAGCGCCAGGGAAGTGGACTGCCCCACCGCCCCGGAGCTATCCACGGTCTGGAGGAGCCAGGCGTCGCCGGTCCAACGCGCGTATTTGAGATTGTATGTATCAGCGCCGGTCACAGCGGCGTAGCTGAGGTGCGGCAGGCCGTCGCCATCCAGCGCCAGGGAGCTGTAGCGCCCTACATCCCCGGCGCTATCCACGGTTTGAACGAGCCACGGTGATTCATCCCCCTGGGCGTATTTGAGATCGCCGGCAAGGCTCTCGTAGTAGCTGATGCGCGGCCTGTCGTCCGCATCCAGGGCCAACGAGGCGTATTGACCCACATCCTCGGCCTTATCGACGGTCTGAGCAAGCCAGGCCGCGCCATCCCACCGCGCATAGTTGAGGTCGTACAGGGCTGTGTTCATCTGGTTACAATGGCTGATGTGCGGATTACCGGTCGCATCCAGGGCGAGAGACGTGAACCGGCCTCCCTCCCCGGCACTATCGATGGTCTGAATAAGCCAGGCGCTGCCGTCCCACCGCGCGTATTTGAGGCGAGTGTTGGTGTCGTCGTGATAACTGATGTGGGGAAAGCCGTCGTCGTCCAGCGCCAGTGAGCTATACTCACCGACGTACCCGGAGCTATCGACGGTCTGAATGAGCCAATCACTGCCATCCCACACGGCGTATTTGAGATCGCCGCCGGTGACGTCGCTGTAGCTGATGTGTGGATGTCCGGCGTCATCCAGCGCCAGTGAGCTATCCCAGCCTACGTACCCGTCGCTATCGACGGTTTGGATGAGCCAGTCGCTGCCATCCCACGCGGCGTATTTGAGGTCGCCGTTGTCGCCGTCGTAGTAGCTGATGTGCGGGTAGCCATCGCCGTCTACCGCCAGGGAGGTGTCCCAGCCCACATCCGCCGCGTCGTCAACGGTCTGGATGAGCCAATCCTCGCCATCCCATGTCGCGTATTTGAGCGTGCCGTAGTCGCTGTCGTAGTAGCTGATGTGTGGATGACCAGCATCGTCCAGCGCCAGTGAAGTCTCTTGGCCCACGTACCCGTCTTCATCGACCGTTTGAATGAGCCACGCGCTGCCGTACCACACCGCGTACTTGAGGACGGCATTGTAAGTGTCGTAATAGCTGATGTGCGGATAGCCAGCATCGTCTAACGCCAGGGAGCTGTACTCACCCACCTGGTCGGCGTCATCGACGACCTCTGTGTGCCAGGTTGCGCCGTCATACCAGGCGTAATACAGGTGACGTCCACCGTAGGCGACGTGCGGGCGACCACCGGCGTCCAGGCGCAGGCTGCGATCGTCCAGGTTGGCGAAGCTGTGTGGGCAGTCCACGCACTGGATATCCCACGCCAGATCAGAGGCGATTGCAGCCTGCTGCGCTCCCGGCTCCTCTCCCGCCTCCGGCAAGAAATCGGCGGCTTTGTATGCGCTGGAGACGGCGGCGTTGTTTAGCAGCAGCGCCAGGACAACGAAAATGATGCGGAGGTATCTAGTTTTCATGTCGATTTCCCCTTTTGGCTATCCCTTTACATATCGCGCAACACCAACGGCAGGTAAACAGGATAACCCGGCGGTTGAGGCGATTCGCCTTCCCGAACGTGCGTGTAGAGCGTCGCATAGTTGTTGTCGAGGTTCGTGTCGAAGCCCTGGACCGGGTCGAGAGGACCGCTCAACGAGGACACCCTGGCAGCGTTGACGAGTATCCCGCCGATGTTCGAGGGAAGGCGCGTGCTCAGTTGGAACGTCGCTATCTCGCCGGCAGCCAGCGAATCCAGGTTGCAGAACACGTCCGTGAGGTAGGGTAAGCACCTGGGATCGAGCGCCTCCAGGGTTACATCCCACGGTAAGGAACTTTTCACGTTTACCTGCGACGCCGGACCTGGACCGGCGTTGCTCACGGTGATCGTGTAGACCAGGCTTTGGCCGGCAAAAACCTGATCCGCTGCGGACGACAGGCTCACCGCCAGGTCGTAATCCTGTTGCGGAAGGGGGTCAACGCACAATTCAGTATCGCCGCGATCGAGGTCTTCCTGGTCAGCCGTGAGAGAGCAGGGCCCCTCGAGTGACACCAGATTGATGTTCGTGCCGGGAGCGGCGCGCAGCGTGGCCTCGATGACAGACCGGCTCTGGCGCGGGACAATGCCGAGGTCGCACACGATTTCCTCGTCCTCAAGTACACACGCCCCTTGCCCAACGGAGAACAACGTCGTCGAGGGCGGCAAGGTGATTTTCATCGTCACGTTGGTTACCGCCAACGGTCCCTCGTTGCCCACGTGCCAGGTGTAGGTGATCAAGTCGCCGGCCTGGACGCGCTTGTCGAGGTAGGCGAACAGGTCGGTGAAGATCGCACCGGGCGCGTACACCCCGACGTCATACTGCGCGCAGTCGGATCTGACGTTGGTTCCGCACACCTCCAGGGCGTAGCCTTGCGTCGAAAGCGGCGTATCCGGCGTCGAGTCGACCTGCAAATACATCGAGAGCGGTGGGGTGATCGGCGCGTGCGTGTCCAGCAGGGTACCATCATCCGCATAGAGGCGCACCGTCGTCGAAGGGATCACGGTGTGTTGAAGGTACGTGACCGTCAGCGGTTGCGTCCAGCCGTTTAGCACCCGTGACTCAAAAGGCAGCGTTATGCTTTCACCGACTAAAATGTTGATGCGCCCGACGGGTCTGTCCGGTGGGCGTTCGACGCGGAAGTCCGGCTTGGCGATTTGGTAATGGACACGTTGGTAGTCGCTGCCCTGGGGCGAGACTGCCCACAGCTCGATCACGCCGTTGCCGGTGCTAAATGCGCGTTGCGTGTCGGTGATCCACAGCACGGCGGATCGTCCCGGCAGAATGATGGTAGATTGTGCTGCCGGTCCGCCCTGGTTCAACGTGTACAGCAGGTCTTCCGGTCCCTCGACGTAGAGTTCGACCGGGTCTGTGTGATTCTGGAAATGCAGAACATCCAAGGTTACGCTAACGCTTTCCGCCTCGCCCAAAACGACGTGATCCGGTGTGACGCGCAGATCAATGGTCGGATTGGTGACGGTCACCGGCAGGTGCACGTAACGCTGGTCGCCGCCGCCCATCGCCAGGATGCCCTCTGACCAGGAGCCGCTGGCCGCCGCCTTGGGCGCAAACACAGTCCCGGTCACGACCGCTCCGGCTTGAGTGGGCGTGATGGTATCCTGGGCAAAGGTGACGTACATATCCACACCATCCACCCACAGGGCCTCTTCGTCCACGTTATGCAAACGCACGATATCAGGATAGTCGGGCAACGCGGTGCGGAGCGTCACCGTGATCGTGCGACTTTCTCCATTGGACAGGGTGAGGCCCGGCGGGTCTACGCTCAGGCTAAAGGGCGCGCTGCGTGGCCAGGCCGTGATCTGCTCGGAGTGGGCAATGCGGCCAGTCCGGGTGTCGATGGCGTCGATCCACAGTGTATAGGTCAGCGCCGGGTCCAATCCCATGAGTGTGAAATGATGCACGTCCCCCAGTTCGTACTGCATAGTCTGGGTGGATGGGTCGCTGGCATACAGGACATACTGATCGACATCGGCGCTGACGTGATCCTGCCACGTCACTTCCAACGCGCGGTAGTGGGACACTGCCGCCAAACCGGCATGCCACGTGTCCTCCCAGGGCAGGACAACTTCGATGGGATCGGGGATGTAAAGCCGTGTGGGCGGATTGCGCCCGTCCACAACCTCGATCCAGATGTGATACGTCCCGCTGGGCAGGTTGCTAAGCAAGTTTACCGTGTGGGTCTGGAGTGAACCGTTCACCCACGTGTCGTCCACGCCGCCCAACCGATCCGCCAGACGCCGCCCGGCGTAGTAGGGGATCTCGACGGTCTCCGGCACGCCGTCACTGTTGGTGACGACGGCAGTGGTCGTGATCGGGCCGGGATTGGCGAAAATACTGATCCGGGTGTCGGCCTGGGGCGAGGTCAAGCGCCATGTCACCTCCACCGTGATTGCGTCGCGCAATGTCACGCTCACATCGTTCAGTTTGGGCGCGGGAACCGTACCCAGCGCCTTGAAGACGTAGATCGTGTCGGGCGTGATGTCGCCGCCCAGAATCGCCTGCCACGTGCCTACCTGCGCCTGCGTGATCTGGTACATCACCTGAGTGCTCTTGTCGGTGGCGATGTCGGTGTTCAGCATCGCGCGTTGGTCGCCCGACGCCCCCAACAGGAACACGCTGTACACATAGCCTTCGGTCAACACCGCGCTCGGCAAGGATACCAGCACCGTTGCGCTGCCTGCCTGGCGTATCTCCAGGTCATAGTCGCCGCCTGCAAGCGAGATGTAGTCGCTGGCGGACCCGTAAGCCACGCTTTCGAGCAAGACTGGCCCGCCTTGCACGGCCAGGTCTACCGCCGGAGCATCCGGCGACAGCGCGACCAGCCGCAGATGCGCCTGTCCCAGCGCTGGGAGACGGTTGTTGCCTTGCCCGCTTGCCATCTCGCCGTCTGCCGCCGCAACCAACGCAGATGAACGATTGTCGTCGTGCAGCCAGATCGGGCTGACACTACCCGGCCATCCGGCAGCGATCAGGGTGTAGGCCTCGCCTTCTTCCAGGCTCACTGTCAGGCTGATCAGGTGCGTGGTGCTGATGCCCGCCGGGGTGACGATGAGGTGCGCCGACTCGCCGGGAACGCTCGCGTAGGCTGTGGTCTGGCTGTATGGGATACTGTCCCAAACCAGGCTGGACTGCGTTGTCACACCCGGCCAGATGTGCAATACGTCCAAAGCGTCTCCGCCGGCTACAGCGTTCACGAAGCGCACCTGAGCGGGTGGCGCGGCATCGTGGCTGGCGACAAGCTGCAACCCGGGCGTGATGCTCTCCGTCCCCACCAGGAAGACGCTGTAGATGCTGCCCCGCGTCAGGGTCAGGGCGCTGGTGTCGACCAGAACTGTAGATTGATCGGCCAGCCGCACCTGCACGTCGCGCCGTCCACCGCTCAACTCGACGTAGGGACCGGCCGCTTCGAACGGCACGTTGCCGGTCAGGTAGCCGCCCTCCGGGTCGGTCAGGTCGACCGCTGGAGCGCCGGGCGCAACGTTGACGAGCCGCAGCAAGGCGTGATCCTGAGGCAACGGCCGGTTTTCATCCACCAACAACCAATAGTCGTATTCGCCGGTCAGGACGAGGCTGTAATCCGTGTATTCTGCCAAAGCGACGGTCGTGCTCAAGAGCACAGTGGTCGTGATCCCCGCCGGCGTCACCTGGATGACGTGTTCGCCCACACCTAGCGCCGTGTAGCGTGACAGCGCGTACCGTCCCAATCCTCCGGCGTAGGGGTCGCCATCGACCCACACGTCGACCGCGCCTGCGTCGGGCCACGCGTGCACAAAGCGCAACTGGGCGACAGCCTCTTCGCCTTCGGTCATTGCGGTCGGCAGTTGGATAGCGACCCCGTCCCATTCGTCGCCGAGGGTGCGCGCAATGCGTTCCGGCACGGGGATGGAGCCGACGGGCGTTGCCTGACCGTTGGCGGGCGTTTGCGGGGCACACAGGCTCAAACGCAGACCGTCGCCGTCAACCGTCTGAGCCTGCGATTCGCCGGCCAACAGACTTAGCGTCATCGAGGGCGTCAGGCTGTCCTTGAGGGTGTACGTCACAAACTCCTGGTACGTGACGCCGTCCGGCAAGCTATTCGGCGAGATGGGCGTGCCATCCGGCGCGAGCAAGGTCAACGTGGGTGCATCCCCCAAGCGCGTCAGGCTAAAGACGGCTTCGGTGGTCTGCGTGACCGGCACATCGACGACGATCTCGCCGAGGGCGTTGAGGGTGACGTAGTCGAGCGCCGCCAGATCACCTGGCAACTCGACGCCGGCAGCGCGCATCTCGGCGGCTTGCTGCGCTCGGAGAACCGTGGCCGGCGTGACCAGGCGGTACGAATCGACGTTCCCAAAGGTGAGTGTTTTCCGGCTATCGATATAGAAGCCGTAATTCGTGCCCAGAATGCTCACATACCCCTTGAAGCCCCATGCGCCGTTGCTGAACTCGCCCACGTCCACCCCGACCGAGTAGGCGATGTTTACCGGGGGAATATCGACACAGGAGTCCTCGAACCAGCACGTCACCACCGGATACGACCAACTGATACACGTTCTCCACCAGCCACTACCCCAACACGTTTGCCCGCTTACCCAGTGCGTGCTGCAATGTGGCACCGGCACACAATAACTGCCAATGACGCCCTTGTCGAGTGACAAAGTCATCTGGGCGCTGCCGGTAAGATGGAAACCGCGATAGTCGCTCCAGGCGTTGACCGCCAGGTTGCCCTTCAGATAGACCATGTCGATCCACAGGTTGGCGCTGAAGCTATTGGAAGTCAGAGTGGCATCCGCGCCGCCAACCTGGATGGTGAAGAGCTTGATCGTGCCCAACAGCGCAAGGTTGAACGGATCCACGGTGAGCGTCGTGTCCAGATCGCCGCTGATCGCCGCCATTCCGAACAGCCTCGGCCCGGCCTCCAACGACAGGCCCACATTGATCTGAGTGCTGTCTGCGTCGAACGTCACCCGCCCGGAGAGCGCGGTGATGTACACGCCCGTCGAGGCCACGGGGATGCGACAACCGGTCATCCCCAGGGTGGCTTCCTGGAACTTGAGGCTGTAACCTGTGATGGCAAGCACCTCAGGTGGTACCGGCGCCCGGTATACAACAGGAGATGTCACATCCAACGAATCGATCTCCATCACGGTCTGGCCTGTCTCGGTGGCATAGAGCACGACCCCGACCTGGATGCCGCTGCAGCCCAGCGCCGCACCAAAGCCGGGGATAGCAACGGTGCCGTTGGCCGAGATTTGATAGTCGTTGCCGACTTTGAGCAACGAACCGTTCAACTGCAATTGGAAACCGCCCACGTTGATCGTCGGCAGTGTGAATGAACCGCCGCCAATGCTCAAGTTCCCGGACGTGGAAATCGTCACATTCTGCAATAAAACGCTTGCGCCACCGAAGGCCGCCGGAAGGTTGAGCGAGGCCGACTGGATCGAGAGTCCGCCATCGTTCGAAAACTGGATTGCGCTGGCCGACAACGACAACCCGGCGATGTTGAGGCTGAAGCTGCTGACCGATCCGCTGAGATGGCCGTGGTTGTCGATGGAAATGGTGCCAGTGGTGCTGGCGCTTTGCCCGCCCACGCTGATGCCGACCGTGCCACTCAAGGTCAACTTGTAGGAAGAGGTCGCGCCGTTGCTCACAAACACGACCTGGAGCCGGGCGTTCGTCACCCGGAGGTTGGTCGAAGCGCCGCCCACGCTGAAGTTGGGGAAGGCCACCGTTGCCGCGCCCCCGCCAATAGAAAGCCCATTTTCGGTAATCCGAACATCCGTCAAAGCGCCCTCGACGCCGCCCAGGAGGTTCGGCAATTTCAAACTGGCCGTGGCGACCGTCAAGCCGCTATTGTTCAACGTGACCCCTGAAAGCTTCAACGTGGCTGAGGCGATGTTGAGCGTCACCTCCCCAGGGATGCTGGCGCTCAAATTACCATTCGAATCCATGCTCGCCGTGATCGAAATATCCTGGTTGTTGTCGGGCAGGCGCAAGGCGAGCGTGCCGCTCACGTTCAATGCGTAGCTGCCGCTCGCCATGGTCAGCGTTGCCGTCAGGTTTTTGATCATCACCTTGCTGCCATCCCCAAATTTGATGTTGGGCAAAGTGATACTGACCTGATCAAAACTCATACCATCTGCGGTAATCCGCAACCCAGACACCGCGCCGGTTGCTCCGCCCAGGCTGGAGGGCAACGTCAAGGCCACGTTTTGGCCGGTAAGGCCATCGTTGCCGAGGGACATGTTTTGAATGGTTAACCGACAACCGGCCAGGGTCAACTCCAACTCGACGATCGTCGCTCGGAGGCTGCCATCCGGGTCCATCGAAAACGCCAGGGCGATGCGCTGTTCGGGATTCCCCGGCAGGTTGATGTACAACGTCCCCTGGGCGTCAAATCCGTACCGCTCGTTGGTCGTTTTCAACAGGGCCTTCGCCCCCGACACTTTGACGGTGTCGCCGCTGCCAAACCTGATGTCCGGGAAGTCAATCTGCGCTTGGGCGAAAGTCAGCCCCGCGCTGGTAATGCTGGTTCCGCTGATCGTCGCACTAGCGCTGCCCAAACTGGCAGGCAAGGTCAGTGTGGCGCTGGCAACGGATACCCCACTGTTGTCGAAGGCCATGTTTTGCATCACCAGAGTGGCGCCAGCTACGGTAAGATTCAGACTGCTCACGAGACCGCTGGCCTGGCCTTGCGGATCGATGGAAAAGGCCAGATCCGCCTGAGCACTGGTACCGGGCAAGGTCACGTTCAACGTCCCCTCGGCATCGAAAGCATAGCCCGTCTCCTCTGAGGTCAGCGTCGCCGCGATGTTACTGACGACCAGCTTGCCATCACCGATGTTGATGTCGGGCAGGTTGATCTGCGCCTGCGCGAAGGATAATCCCGCGCTGGTGACGCTCGTAGCGCTGATCGTAGCGCTCGCACTGCCCAGGCTTGGCGGCAGTGTCAGCGTCGCACTGACCACCGACACACCGCTGTTGTCGAACGCCAGGTCACGCATCGCCAGCGTCGATCCGGCCACAATCAGATTCAGGCTGGCGACTTGCCCACTGGCCTCCCCTTGGGGATTGAGCGCGAAGGCAAAATCCGCCTGCGCGCTGGTGCCGGGCAAGGTCACATTCAACGTTCCCTCGGCATCGAAAGCATAGCCCGTCTCCTCTGAGGTCAGCGTCGCCGCGATGTCGCTGACGACCAGCTTGCCATCGCCGATGTTGATGTCGGGCAATGTAATCTGCGCCTGCGCGAAGGACAACCCCGCGCTGGTGACGCTCGTAGCGCTGATCGTAGCGCTCGCACTGCGCAGACTTGGCGGCAGTGTCAGCGTCGCACTGACCACCGACACACCGCTGTTGTCGAACGCCAAGTCACGCATCGCCAGCGTCGATCCGGCCACGGTCAGACTCAGATTGTCCAGGCTGCCTGTCAGTTGACTTTCTCCATCGACGTAAGCCAACTTGACGGTAGCCGAGATATTTTGGACATTGGCCGGCAGGCTGATGGCGAGCGTGCTGGTGATCGTGAACTCGTAATCCCCTTGAGCGTAGCCGAGCGTGGCGCGGTTGTTGGTCAGCTTGAGTTTGCTACCGTCGCCATAGGCCAGGTCCGGCAGATTAAAGGCGATGCCGGCGCCGCCCAGGCTGACGCCGGAAGGCGAAATGAGCAAATCGTTGACCGACGCCGAAGCACTGCCAAACAGCGCCGGGGCCGTCAGGGTAACGGCGGCGGCCCCTATGCCTTCATCGGACAAGCTCACCCCGTCGGCTTGAAAGGTCATTCCTCCAACGATGAGCGTCAAACTTTCCACACTGCCGGTGTACTGGATGCCGGTGGGCGTGGCCAGCATCACGAATGAGACGGCGGCAGTCACCTGACCGCCGCTTACGGCATAAACGCCCGGCGTCGTCAGCGTGATGTTAGCCGTACCGGTGACCGTTCCTTGTGCCAGGTCGATGGCCGAGACGGTCACGGAGAAAGCATCGAAACCGGACACTTGCTCAATCTGGAAGACAGAGATGTCGCTATCGCCAGGAACAATGATCCCACTGGCGGTCGAGACCGTGAAATAGCCGGCGTCGAACAAGGCCACCTGCGTGACCGGTGTGCTCATGGTCAGGATACCGGTGCCGGTGAGAACCGTGCTGTTCCAGGTGACGTCACCGGAGAGGGGAAAGTAGTCGCCCAACACCAGACTGCCGGAGGCCCGCGTGATGCCCATCCCGCTCGTGATCACGTCGGCGGTGACGGGAATGACCCCGGCGTTCACGGTGGAAACCGGGCTCAGTATCGAGAACTGGCTCTTCCCCGGCTGTGGTGCAGGTTCAGGCAACGCGGCGTGAAGTTTAGACCTGTGCAATGCCGCTGTAGGCTGCGGTTCTGTTGGCAATGGGGCTTCTCTGGTGTGCGATGCAGTTTCGGGCAATACGTCGCTCACGAGTTTGTACAGGACCTTGGATGCGCCTCGGTTCGCAGAAGAAGACGTGTCGGACACACGAGGGGTGTCCGGAGTAGCGTTCGATGGCGCTGGGGTATGATCGACCGGAACTGAGGCGGGAGTGGCGTTTTGTCGCGGATGTTGGGCCCGCATCCCCGGATCAGCAACATGCACACGTGGGGCCGGCGATTGCCATCCCAATCCTGGCGAACTCAGCGCATCGATCAACGACATAATGTATTCATCGCTGACGTAATACGCTATCCGTCGATATAGTTCTTCATCCGTTTGATACTCTGCCGAACCGTTCAAAATTTCCTGGACGACGGTGATCAACGCCGTTCTGAGCCGTTGCTCGTCCCGCTCGGCAATACGTGCGAAATAGCTCTCCCACGTCTCAAATAGGCCCCGGCTCCAATCATACGGCGGCTCTATGACCGGTATCGCGGGGGATGGCTCAGGCAGGGAAGGTCGGAGGGATTTGGCGATAGCCACACCGGAAGGCGCGATCTGACCGAGAACGATCAAAACTGTTATTGCAACCTGAAGAAGATACACCGCTCGGTGCAGGAGTTTTATCGTGAGTTTGGTGGACATGTTTTCCCTCCTTCCAAACAGTCACATAGCCACAGATAGAAATTTTCGTACTGATATGGTATGTATCAGCACAAGCATTTTCTCTGTTCTTGAAGGATTTAGAAAGTTCCCGTACTTTGCGTCCCCATCCATGGGACGTTAGCGCGGGAAAATCTTCTGCCACAGACCTTATCGTGAGTCGGGTGCGGTCTGTTAAGGGGTTAACTTAATTCTAACGGAGGAAAATGATTTTGTCAAACACAATGAAAACTCATTCGAGAGCAGCAATCTCGCGTTCAACCTTACGCCGCCGCGCAGCGATAGAAAAGGCCAGACCGAGCGGCGTCACACAGAAAATGATATAGGCAACGAGTAGATAAATGGGCATCGTCTTCCTCCTGAAACACGCGTGAAAACTTACGATGTGGCAGCTTCGTCATGCAAACGCAAAGCCGCTAGATGGTCCCTGCTCTGCTCCAACGCGATGCGCTGCCGCAACAACGCAAAGTACACCAGTGTAAACGCCGCGATAGAAACGAACAACGTGTGGATCATCCGGGGAGCAAGCGCCATCCCCTCGCTAGAGATAACCTGAGGATGGATGGTGCGCCACCAGCGAATGGCGAACCACGAGAGCGGCACGGTGACGAATGCGGCGATGCCATACACGGCTGCGAAGCGCGCCTCACGCTCCGGACTAAGCACCGATCCACGCAGCATCACGTAGGCCACGTACAACAACCATTGCACCGCCGAGATGGTCAGGCGCGGCTCCCACGTCCAATACGTCCCCCACGCTGGTTTGGCCCACAGCATCCCCGTGACCAACGTCATCGAGATGTACACCAACCCCACTTCCGCCGACGAGAAGGCCAGGATGTCCCAGCGGCAATTGTGGGTGGCGAGATAGCCAACGCCGCCCACAAAAGTCACGAAAAAGCCGAAAAAACCCACCCAGGCCGAAGCTACATGAAAGTAGAAGATGCGCTGCACTTCACCCATCGTCGCTTCGCGCGGCGCATAGAAAAAGACCATGCCAAGCGCGACGAGAAACACGGCAACGCTTAGAACAATCAATATGCTATCTACCAGGCTCTTTCTTCTCATACCGTCTCCAAAAAACCGTTTCCTCCGTCAAACCTGTTGACTATTCCTCGATCACATAGCCAAACGTGAGCAACGCCACCGCGATGATGAGCAGGTTGTAGACCACCAAAATCTGGCCCCACCCGCCGATCTCGGCCCAGGTTGCCCCCTCGAGCAGCACACCGGTCGCCTTGACGGCAGTGATGAGCAATGGTATCAGCAACGGCAAAAGCAGGATCGGCAGCATGACCTCGCGGGCGCGGGTATGCACGGCGATGGCCGCCAGCAAGGTGCCGACGGCGGCATACGCCACCGTCCCCAGAAGCACCGTCAGCAGCACGCCGCCGCGCAGGAAAGCCACGTCGAACATCACCGTCGCCAGCGGGATCAGCACAATTTCCACAGCGAGCATGAGCGCTAGGTTCCCCAGTGCCTTGCCGAAGAAAATCGCCGCACGATCTATGGGCGCTAACAGCAGCCCCTCGATGCCGCCGGTTTGCTGCTCGCGCGCCATCGAGCGGCTCAGGCCCAGCGTCCCGGCGAACGCGATGGTCGCCCACAGCACACCTGGCGCAGCGGTCTGCGCCAACGCCCCGCGCAAATCCAGTGCAAAACTGAAAATCAACAGCGCCAGCACCGCAAAGACAAACATCGCGCTGAAAATCTCCCGCGTGTGCAACTCGGCAGCGATGTCCTTAGCAACGATGGCCCAGACCTGACGGAAAAAGTTCGGATGCTGGTTGTTGGTTGTTGGTTGCTGGTTGTTGGTTGTTGGTTGCTGGTTGCTGGATACTGGTTGCTGGCTGTTCGTTGCTGGATGCCGAGGGCTGACCGCTTCCCCACCCACCAACTCCCGGTACAGCGCCGGGAACGTGGCAGCATCTGCATGTGGAGCGTCGTAGACGATGCGCCCACGGTTGAGGACGACGACGCGGCGATTCAGCGTCACGTCGGTTTGCAGGTTGTGCGAGGTGAGCAGCAGCGTGCCGCCTTCGCCGGTCAAATCGGTCAACAGCGCGGTCAGGGCGTCGGCAGCGAGTGGATCGAGGCCGGTGTAGGGTTCGTCGAGCAGGACGAGTGGCGGACGGTGCAATACCGCCCGCGCCACGGCCAGCCGCTGCTGCATCCCCCGCGAGTACGTGCGGACGAGGTCGTGGCGACGCGCGGTCAGCTCCACCCGTTCGAGCAAGGCGTCGATGCGCGTTTGTGCGTCGGGGATGGCGTACATCCGGGCGTAAAAGGCAAGGTTTTGCTCGGCGGTGAGATCGTCGTACAGAAGCGTGCGATGCGAGAGGAAGCCGATCTTCATCCGGGCGTCTGCGCCGGCCTTCGCAGTATCCACCCCAGCGATGCGCACTGTACCGGACGTGGGCCGCGCCAATGTTGCCAGGATGCGCAGCAGTGTCGTCTTGCCCGCGCCGTTCGGCCCGCAGAGGACGACGCACTCGCCTGGCGCAACGCACAAATCGATGCCCACCAACGCTCGGCGCGGCCCAAAGGATTTCGTCAGTTGGTTGACCTCGATCATCGGTGTGGCAGGGGAGACGGTTTTCTCAGGCCATCGACGAGATGTAAGACAGTGATGAGCGGGTGCCGTAGCAGCAGACGCGGCCCGGCGTACCGCATCACGGCGCGCACTTTTCCCCGCATCTCCGGTTCATAACAATGAACCGGACATTTGGCGCACGTAGACTTGCGTTCCTGGTAAGGGCAACGCTCAAGCCGCGCGCGCGCATAAGCCAAGAGCGCAGCACAGTCAGCGCATAACCCCTCCGTCGTGGCGTGATGATCGCGGCAGTACAGGTCGACCATCACCTTGATAGTTTTATCTTCGCGGAGCATACGTGGATGTTTATCTGCCATAGTCCTCCTCAAACTGCGCAAGAAGTTGTTGCTTGAGCGTTTCACGTTCCCGATGATAGGCTTCTTCCGGGAGATCGCCAGCCACATAACGGGCATCGAGCGCAGCGATGGTCTCCAGGAACGGAAGCGCCGCTTCGGGTGGCGGCGGCACGGAAACCGGCCGCCAGAGCCGGTAACTCACAACGCCGGCCACGAGGAGCGCCCCGATGCCGAGTCCAATATCACGGATATGGCTGCCAGTCGCCGACTGTGAAACGAGGGTAAAGGCCAGCGTCTCACCATCCGCAAATGGCCCGGCGGAATACGTTGTCGCCTGGCCCATCAGTGTGTCCATCGTCCCTTCTGGGATAAGCCCCGGCCCGGTGAGTTCAAGCTCTTCACCGCTGACGATAAACGCCGCCGAAACAATCGGCACGCCCAGCGCGCGTTCGATACGCATCCTCCCGATGAAGGGCAATTCGTAGCTAAAGGCTACCTCGACAACCGCCGCGCCGGACGGGATCGGGCGCGTATCCGCAAAACGCGTACTATCGCCTACGTAACGCTCACCTAACCCGGGACCATCGAAACGCAGGTTACGCGCACTCTCCGGCAACGTGAACGTAAGCGTCATGCGCGGTCCGTCGGCGTTCTTAAGCCCCTCGTAAACGTGGTCGCCGGTGTTGCCGATCAAGTAGAATTCGGCGACACGCAGGCTTGCGCCATCCGACGACGCGATGAAGTAATGCGCCTGGCTGATGACCACGCCGTTAGCGACAGCGTCAGCATTTGTGGCATCCTGCGCCAAGACTATCCCTGGCAGCAGCACAAGAAAGACGAGCATGAGCCAGCGCAGACGTCTCATGCAACGTCCTCGTTCACCGGCAGTCGCTGGCCGCAGCCGGGGCAAAAACGGTGATCCGGCGCAACCTGCCGCCCGCACTGCGGGCAGAAGTTGATCCCAGTACGAGTGGTAGAGGATGAAACGTCAGCAATAGCACGCACCCAGGTTTCAATAAGCCTATCCACGTCAGACGCAGGTGTGTGCATCGCCGCCGCGCGAAACGGGCGTGCGATGTAGGCTATCGTCACCACTGCAACCGCGACTCCCACAAAAATAGCGCCCAAACTCATACAAAATCTCCTCGTAAAGCAACTATAGAGACACAGAGAAAATCCGAGAATTCTGCACCTTCCGTGTCTCTGGAGTGATTTTCTACTTGAGTAACGCCTCCAACTGCGTCACCAGCGCCTCCGCTGCAATCGGGCCGACATGGACGTGGGCCACGCGTCCATCCGCATCCACGATGAATGTCTCCGGAATGCCAGTGATACCGTACCGATCTGTGATACGGTCGCCGGTATCCAGACCAACTGGGTAGGTTGTCCCATACTGCGTCAACGCGCTGCGCACGGTGGACACATCATCCTGGTATGTGATACCCAGAAAAGTCACACCCTTATCCTCATACATCTCCCAGACATCCTGCAAGGCGGGCATCTCCTCGACACACGAAGGGCACCACGATGCCCAGAAGTTAACGACGGCAATCTGGCCGCGCAAATCCTTGAGTGAGGTGGTCCCGCCATCGAGCAAGCTCAGACGGAAATCGGGCGCCTCCTGGCCAACAAGCGGCCTTCCATCACCATAGTCGACCGAACCGTGAGGCATCCCCCACATAGCCCAACCCGCGCCGAACAGCAAGGCCAATCCCACGCTAAACGCTACAACATTCCACGTGCGGTGTTCCATCCTCGGCCAGAGCGCCAGCCCTCCGCCGGCCAGAAAGATCAATCCCCCCAGCCAGAGGAAGTTAACCAACATGTTGACGATGACTTTGAAAGTCGCGGACGTGCCGTCGCCCGTCCAACCGGAGAGAATCAAATAGAGGTCCTCATGCAGGCCAGGGAGCAACGCGGGCATGGTGACGGTCTGATCACCGGTGTAACGGTTCAACTGAGGCTGCAGTGTTGTCAGGTAGGTATCACCACGATAAACGGAAACGTTGGCCCAGGTAGCGTTATAATCGGCAATGAAGGCAGTCTTCAGTTCCTCGAAGATCAGTGTGTAGCCCTTCACCGCCGTCGACTGTCCGGCGTTGAGAGTTATCTGCATCTCGAAGGGATACATCCGCGTACCGATGATACCGAGCGCCATCAAGATAACACCAAGATGCACGAGATAGCCTCCATACTTGCGGCGCTGCAAACGCAGCAACTGCCACAGCGCATTGAGGGGGGCTTCGTCGGTACGTTTGCGTCGCGTCATCACTCCTTCGACAAATTCCGCGAGCGTCGCCGCCCCGGCAAAACCGCTGATGGCGAACCCAATCAACGAGAAAACGTCGGTGAAGCCCGTCAACCCAGCCGCAACGGGAACAGTCATCGCGCCACCAATGACGACCCAACGCAGTCGCCGCAAGCGCTGCAACGCCGCCACACCCCGTCCGAGCAATGGGCACAAGCCGATAATCAGGATCAGCACCGCGAACTGCGGGCCGGTAACCCGGTCGAACCACGCTGGCCCGGCTTCGAAACGCTGGCCGGAAAACACCTCGGTCAACGTGGGAAGCAGGCTGCCCACCAGCACGGAGACGGTCAATGTGGTGAACAGCGCCAAGGTCAGGAAAAACATTCCATCGCGCGAGAGCAAGCCCTCCACAATAGGTGATGAGTCCTTGAGTGCCGCGCGACGAGCATAGAGCAAGGCCAACGAACCGCCCAGCGTCACCACGATGGCAGTGAGGAAGTAGCCACCCAGGTTGGAGACGGTATAGGCGTGAACTGACTGAATCATCCCACTGCGTGTGGCAAAAGTGCCGAAGAGCACCAGCGCAAAGGAGAAAATGACCATGAGCATGTTCCACACATGGAAGCCGCGTTTTTCCTCTTGCATCACCGCGCCGTGCAACAGCGCCGTTGTGGTGAACCAGGGCAGCAATCCAGCATTTTCGACGGGATCCCAACCCCAGTAACCGCCCCAGCCAAGCACATCGTAGGCCCAACGCATCCCCAAAAGCAAGCCCAAGCCCAGACCTAACCACGCGATCAACGTCCATGTGCGAATTGCCGCCGTCCACCCTTCGATCCGCCGCGTGATGAGCGCCGCCATCGCAAAGGCGAAGGGGATGGCCAGTCCCACGTAGCCCACATAGAGTGCGGGCGGGTGGAAAATCATTCCCGGATGGCGCAGCAGCGGATTGAGTCCGCGCCCATCGAGCGGCGGCTGTGAGAGCAAGGTAAAGGGATGCGAAAGGAACAATGTCACGGCCACAAAGAAAGCCGTAATCAGGCTCAGGAAAACTGTGGTCCAAGGGACAAGTGAGCGCGCACGTTCGGAAGCGCACCCGGTCGCCAACGCGGCAAAGAGCGCCTGCAAAAAGCACCACAAGAGCAACGAGCCTTCCTGCCCGGCCCATACCGCCGAGATTTTGAGATACACAGGAATGACCATCGAAGAGTGCTGCGCCACGTAGCTGATCTCGAAATGATCGCTGAGAAAAGCCACCAACAATATCAAAAGCGCCGCACCCAGCAACGCTGCCTGCATGTAGACAGCATTCTGCGCGCTTTGCAGCCAGGTCCTGCTGCGCGCAGACGAGGCCGGAACAGCAGACAATTGAATGCCACGCCACGCAGCATAAGCCGCGTATAAGCTAATGGCTAACGAAATACCAAGGAGCAATGTTCCAATTTCACCGACCATCTTAGTCGTCTACCTGGGTAGGGATCTCTTCTTCATAGCGCGAGGGACACTTGAGGAGCACTTCGTCGGCATAGAGGCGTCCATCCATCGCCATCTTGCCGCGCACGATCGCCTGCGCCTCGTTCTGCAACAGGTCAGGTTTCACGCCGTTGTAGACGACCTCCAACCGAGCACCGATAGGGTCCTGGACGGCGTCGTGGAGCACCCGCGCCAACCCGCCACGCCGTTCGACCTCCTGGGGATCGGCCGGCACATTAAGAATGGTAAAGGTAACGCGCGGCGCGAGCGCATCATAGACAATGGTCTCACCCAAAACCGCGCCAGAGACGGTGATATTGCGCTGCATAGCCTCATCGTCCATAGCCAGAATTTCCTCGACAGTAAGGAAATACTGCGCAGTGCTACCGGTACTGCTCACAATCAAGTAGATCATAGCGCCAACAACCAGCAGTCCGGCCACAATGAACGATGTTTTATTTTGCATGATCCTCACCCTAACGATTTCCGATTGACGATTCACAATTCGCGATCCGCCATTTTTCTGCCTCATTCTATCCTGGAAAATATGTCTGGCAAGAACCAAACACCCCGTTTTGTTATCTGAAATTCACGGGTATAATCATATCAGTAATACGGAGACGCGATGAACCCAATCCTGATTCGGCATTTGTACGGGAGTGTGCGCAGGAAACGCTTTTTCTGGTTCCTGAGCCTGTACTTGCTTGGCGTGGGACTGTTAGCCCTCTTCGTTATCGCCCTTGTTGCAGTACCGTTGTTCGCTTACAACGAAAACCTGTCTATATCCATGCTCGATATCTTCACCGGTGGACGGGCCATTTACTGGTTCTCCGGCGTCATCCTGATTTTGACAAGCAGTCTGCTGGTGCCTATCAATGCACTGGGGGCTTTCGCTGGTGAGCGCGAAAATCGCACCCTCGATCTCCTGGTCACAACCACGCTCAAAACCCGCGACATCGTCATGGGCAAACTAGGTTCCGCCCTGTTGACCGGCGCGATCTACGTCCTCGCACCACTGCCATTGCTAATGACCGGCTTCTGGCTCGGCGGTGTCACCACCCCCGAATTGGGGATCACACTGCTCTTCCTCGTGTTGGCGATGCTCTTCAGCACGACCTGGGCGCTGCTCATCTCCACATTCCTGCGGCGGACTATTGCCGCCGTGCTCGTCTTCTACGGGCTGATCTTTGCCTCGACTCCGGTAATCACAATTTTGGCGACTGCGTCCGCGGGACTTGCCGAAGCGTGGAAATATCGCACCTTCCTCGAAGTACAACCATTTTGGATCGAGGCTCTGGTGCAATACGGGTGGGTCATCCTTGCCGGAATCCACCCGCTGACCGCTGCGATTGTCACCGAGGTAATGGGTTTAGAACAAAACTCATGGCTGCTGCTACACTTCACCGTCGAACACTACACACCGGGTACCGGGGGGGCGACTCTCGGTACCCTCATATTGCCCTCTCCATGGATCACGTATGCGATCTTCACCCTTGTCGCCACAGTGATCATGCTGCGCATCACGACTTGGCGGCTGGAACGCCCGGAGCGTTGACGATGCCCACAGCCTTGGAACGCGAAATCGCACGCTTTAGCCAAGCCATTCGCCGGCACCATCTAGTGGTGGGCGCGGCATACGGCGTCGTAGGGGCATTAGCGGCACTGCTGGTTACCGCCATCGCTGCGCGAGTCACCCCGCTATGGCACCAGGCCGAACTGCTGTTAGCGTCCGTCTGGGCTGTGGGAGGGGGGATGTTCCTGGGTGGCACACTCGGCTTTATCTGGCCAATGTCGCTCCTGCGCCGGCTGCGCCTCTTCGACCGGCGTCTGCATCTGGCCGATCGGCTGACGACGGCATGGGAACTGGCACAGGGTCGCATTACTGCCCCCGCCAACCTTATCCAACTCCAGCACACAGAAACCCTCGCCGCCGCGCGCGCCATCGACCCACAACCGGCCTTTCCACTTCGCCCGCCGCGCGCGGCAGGAGTCGCGGCACTTATCCTGCTGCCCGCACTCGCACTAGCGCTCTTTCTAGCCAATCCACAGGAAGCCGTGCTCGTCCAGCGCGAAGCACAGCAGCAAGCTGCCGCCGCCGCAATCGCCCAACTCGAAGCCGCGCAGGAGACTCTGACGAGGAACGACACCCTCAGCGAGGCCGAGCGTGTTGCCGCGCTTAAAGCGTTGGAGGAGGCGCTCGCCGCGCTGCGCGACCGGCGCAGTACGGTGGCAGAACAACAAACCGCGCTCTCTGAGGCCGAGCGGCAGCTCGCGGAGTTACGCTCTCCTGAGGCCGCCGCACAGCTCCAACGGCTGGCCGAGGCCAGCCCCCTCTCCACCGCCGACGTTGTCCAGCCGTTAGCCGAGGCGCTGCAACGCGGTGATGCGGAAGCTGCGGCTGCCTATCTGCGCGAACTCGTCGATCCGACGGACAAGCAACCCCTGAGCGCTGAAGAAATGCTGGCTCTGGCCGATGCCCTCCAACAAATGGCTGAGACGCTGCAATCCACCGACCAGGAACTGGCGGCACAGTTAACAACCGCCGCCCAGGAGATCTACAGCGGTGATATGACCTCCGCGCGCGCCGCCATCCAGCAGGCCGCAGAGACGCTCTCCGAGGCAGCACAAACCAACGCAGCCAATCAAAGCCTCCAACAGGCCCAGGCTGCCGTCCAACAGGCCCAGGAAGGCCTAGGAACCGCGCAACGTCAGATGACGACATCTTCTCCATCAGGAAGCGCTGCAGCCCAACCAGGGGCTTCCGGGAAGCAGGGAGAGCCGGGGACAGGCGCACAAGGGGGACAGACCAGCGGGGCGGCAGCAGTCTCCGGAAGCGGCAGCAACGTGCACAGCGAAGACGCCGGCAGCAGTCAGCCCTATGGTTCCGCTGAAGCGCCGCGCATTGCAGGGCAGGGCGGCGAGATCACACTTCCCCGGCAGGAGGCGCTTGGCTCGCCGCATACCACCACCGGCCTTCCAGGCGAGGCACGTATCCCTTACCAGGACGTCTACGCCACCTACGCCGAAACCGCCCAGGCTGACCTATCGCGCAGCGTCTACCCACCTGCACTGCGAACTTACGTGCGCGAGTACTTCAACGGCCTGGAACCTTGAAAATTTGACAAATTTTGCATTTGTTTTACACTGTTGAACGTGTAGACTACAGAATTCTCACACGGGGAATTCATCAGGCAGATCCATACATTGAATCATAAACCTGGAAGCCCAAGGGTTTGTTTAAACTTTTGTAGTCTTGGATGGAGATTCTATGATCGCAACGTTGATCGCTAACGCCAATAACCAGCAGCAGCAACGGCTTCACCCGATGTCCGGTTAGTGTTGCGCGGCTATTGAGGGATTTTTCACAAACCAGCCTACCGGAAATCGGTAGGCTGGTTTTCGTTTTGACAAGGAGGTGATACAGGGCCTAACGCAAATAGGTGTCCGAGTTTGTCGAGAAAGTATGTTCGATGTATGAATCTATATCAGCCAGAAAAGGAGAAGAAGGAAATGGTTACTGAACTTGTATCTCGTGCCAAGGAAGATGATATTCGTTTTGTAAGTTTTCAATTTACCGATATATTCGGGACGATCAAAAGCGTCACCCTGCCGGTCGTGCAGCTTGAGGGGGCACTCGAAGAGGGCATTTTCTTCGATGGCTCGTCCGTGCAGGGGTTCGCGCGCATTTTCGAGAGCGATATGGTGCTCGTGCCAGACCCGGCCACGTACCGCGTGCTGCCGTGGAGTGTGCCCGAACGCCGCCGCGCCCGCATCATCTGTGACGTCCACACGACAGACGGCAATCCACTTACCAGTTCACCGCGCACGGTTCTCAAACGCATTCTGGCACGCGCGGAGGCCAAAGGGTTAACCTACAACGTCGGCCCTGAGTTGGAGTTCTTTCTGTTCAAACGCAACGGTGATGCGCCGTTCCAACCGGTGCCGCACGATATTGGAGGTTACTTCGACTTTTCGCCCCGTGATGAGGCGCAACAGGTGCGCAGCGAAATCATCATCGCCCTGGAAGCGCTCGGGATTCACGTCGAAATGGCCCACCACGAAGTTGCCGAAGGGCAACACGAGATCGATTTTCGCTATGCGGACGCCCTATCGACAGCAGACAGCGCCATCACACTGAAATATACGGTACGTGCTATCGCCGCGACCTACGGCATCTACGCCAGCTTCATGCCCAAACCGATCTTCGGCATCAACGGTTCGGGGATGCACACCCACCAAAGCATGAACGACGCCAGTGGAAAAAACGCCTTCTATGCCGCCGACGATCCCTATCATCTCTCGAAACTCGCCTACCACTTCCTCGCCGGGCAAATCGTGCACGCGCGCGCGCTGGCAGCCATCGGCGCACCGACGGTCAATAGCTACAAACGTCTCACGCCCGGTTACGAAGCGCCGGTCTACGTCTGCTGGGCACACCGCAACCGCTCGGCGATGATCCGCGTTCCAGCGACCCGTCCAGGCAAAGAAGCCGCGACGCGTATCGAACTGCGCTGCCCCGATCCGAGCAGCAACCCCTACTTGCTGTTCGCTTCGATCCTAGCCGCGGGCCTGGATGGCGTCGAGCGCGAACTCGAAGCGCCGGAACCGGTCAACGAGGACATCTATCACCTGGAAGAAGCGGAACTTGCCGCACGGTCCATCGGTACGCTGCCGGGCACGCTGGACGAGGCGCTAGACGCTTTGGAAGCCGATGACGTTATCCTGGAGGCGCTGGGCGAATCCCTCGCCGAGACGTTTATCCGGGCCAAGCGTGCGGAATGGGACGAGTACCGCATCCGCGTGACGCCATGGGAACTGGAGCGATATCTCGAAACCGCGTAACGTACAGTTCACCGCAGAGACACGGGGACACAGAGTTCACAGAAATTTCCTCTGTGTTCCCCGTGCCTCCGTGGTAAAAGACTCGGTGATGCCCCGCCAAGCGCGGGGTATTTGTTCGAATTGCCAAAATTGCTGACTTCCAGTATAACAAAGACTATAAAAGTGTTTGCGCATATCGCATCTTATAGTCCTGGTTTTCAGCTTAGATAGTTGCTCAAAGAGATGCCTCGTGAGACTTTTGCAATCTAACACTATTACAGTTCCGAAAGGCAAACTATGGTTCACATCAACTACACGGCCAGCGGCGGCGTCGTCACCAACGCCGAGGGAACCCACGTGCTGTTGCTGATCCGGCCCGCACGCGACGAAGTACGCCTACCCAAAGGCCACGTCGAGCCAGAAGAGACTCTCACCGACGCAGCACTGCGAGAAGTCGCCGAAGAGGCAGGCTACGATGACCTCGAGGTCCTCGCCGATCTAGGGGAGCAATTGGTCGCTTTCCCCCTGGACGATAAGGTGATGCGGCGTACCGAGCATTACTTCCTCATGCGCACGCGCACGCTGCACCAAATCGAACGCCCGCAGCCCGACGATCAGCAGTTCTTCACCATCTGGGTGCCCTGGGATGAGGTCCTCATCCATCTCACCTTCGAGGCTGAACAGGTGTGGATTCAGCGCGCTCGGAAGCTTATGGAGCAAAACGTATGACGACACCCGACAGTAGCTCAAATGCTGACATCATGGAAATCCACCGGCAGTTGCGCGATCTCTACGGCGATCCGCCGCACCGGCCCGATGGCGATCCGCTGGGAGCCTTGGTGAACACCATCCTGAGTCAAAATACCAATGACCGCAACCGTGATGTCGCGTTCGCGGCGCTGCGCGCGCAGTTCCCCACCTGGGAGGCCGTGCGCGATGCGCCCGCCGCAGCCATCATCGACGCCATCCGGCCAGCAGGATTAGCGCCGACCAAAGGGCCGAACATCCAGGCAGCATTACAAAAGATCACAGCAGAGCGTGGTGAGTTGTCGTTGAACTTCCTGGAAACGCTACCGTTGGAAGAAGCCCGGCAGTGGCTTACGCATCTCAACGGTGTCGGCCCCAAAACCGCAGCCATTGTGCTGCTGTTTTCGTTGGGACGTCCGGCCTTTCCGGTCGACACCCATGTGCATCGCGTCACCCGGCGGCTAGGGTTGATCCCGGAGAATACCACGCGGGAAAAAGCGCATACACTGCTTGAGGCTCTCGTCGCGCCGGAACTTTACTGGACACTCCACCTTAATATCATCGAACATGGACGGCGGATCTGTCACGCGCGCAAGCCCGCATGTGACGAGTGTCCGCTATGTGCCCAATGCGCTTATTACCGGGCATTATCAGAAGGAGGTCAACTCCCATGAAGAACACGAAAACGCCACGATTTGGCCTGCTGCCCTATCAGGCTCTCGGCAAACGTTGGTTTTGGCCGGCGCTGTGGCTTATCCCTGCCGGGATTCTACTTTGGTGGATTATACCGCAAGCACCACATCTTGATCAACGATATCCCTTTGTCGGATTTATCATCAGTGGTATTGGCATGCTTATCGTCCTCTACACGATTCTGGCCCGGCGCGCCCACGTGAGTTGTCACAAGAACAATTTCGTTATTCACACGCCCCTCTACCCGATCGCCTTTTCCTACCAGCGCGTGCAAATGGTACGGCCTACGGAATTCAAAAGCATTTTCCCTCCCGAAAACGAGAAAAACGCGCGCTGGCGGCTCTACCAGGACATCTGGGGTAAGACTGTCGTCGTCATTAACGTCAAAGGATACCCGCTTCCAAAGTGGTGGCTACGGTTATGGCTTCATCCCTATTTGATGCACCCCCGTGAGGTGGCGCTGGTGCTTCCCGCCGCAGATTGGATGGGGTTATCACGCAGTCTGGAATCCATGCGCACGAACTGGTTGGAGAGCCGGCGCGAACGGCGGCGGGCATAAGCAGCGCGCATCACATTGCAAACATTACTCGGAGCGCAAAATGTTTAGGTCTGACAAATCCTTACGATTTTTTCCACAGGGCTTTCCACAACGCAACCCATACTTATAGGGGTTGCTGTAACACGACACCGCACCTGTATTGGATAAAAATTTTGTTTTCCACACGAGCATAGGCAAGATTAAAACTAGGTACTTTTTAAGATAAAAATGGGGTTTGGAGATTGCTTGTTTAGCGCTTTTTTGGTAGAATGTAAGTGGTCACGGCAAAGGGGAAGGGGATAATTTCCTCATGACCACACCCTTTGCACAACGGCGTTGTTTTAAGCCAGTGACCACCCTTTTTTGGATTCTCGTCGCTTAACGTTGCCCTTGCGTCATTATTTCAAATAGGATTGCTCGATCATATGAATTCACAAAGATTATGGCAGGCCACCCTGGGAGAACTGGAACTACAAATGACCAGGGCGACCTTCGATACCTGGCTACGGGACACGCACTGCATCGGTATGGAGAACGGCGACACCCTGGTCATCGGGGTCAAAAATGGCTATGCCGTCGAATGGCTGGAAAACCGCCTCTACCCGGTCATCCAGCGCACCTTATGTCGGCTGACGCAACAGGAAGAAATACGGGCACGCTTTGTCGTGTGGCAGGCTAAACGTAACAACGGGAATGGAAATGGCCAAGGCCATAGCGAGCTTCCTGTCCTCATCCAGGAGGAAACAATGTCGCTCCCCGCTCCGGCACGCGACCCAGGTCTAAATTCCAGTTATACCTTTAACAATTTTGTCGTGGGGCCAAGCAACCGTCTGGCACAAGCGGCCTCACAGGCCGTCGCCGAAACCCCGGCCCGTGCGTACAACCCACTCTTTATCCACGGCGGCGTAGGACTGGGGAAAACCCACCTGCTCCACGCCATCGGTCACGAATGTTACCGGCGCAATATGCAAGTGCTCTACGTCTCTTCGGAGACGTTCACCAACGACCTGATCGAGGCAATTCGCACACATACCACCGAACTGTTCCGCGAAAAGTATCGCACGGCAGATGTCCTGCTCGTCGATGATATTCAATTCATCGCCGGGAAGGAAAGCACCCAGGAGGAATTCTTCCACACGTTCAACGCACTGCGCGATACTGGGCACCAAATCGTCCTCAGCAGCGACCGCATTCCCAAGGCTATGGTCACATTGGAGGAACGTCTGCGCTCGCGCTTCGAATGGGGATTGATCGTCGATATCCAATCCCCAGATTACGAGACGCGCGTCGCCATTCTGCAATCGAAGGCGGAACGGCTGCACGTTGATGTTCCTAATGAGTTGTTGAGCTACATTGCGACCAATGTCGAGAGCAATATCCGTGAGCTTGAAGGGGCACTCAACCGCGTGCTGGCGATGGCGCGTCTCACCGACCTTCCCCTGACGCGACAGATCGCCGAAAACGCACTCGCCGACCTACTGCCCCACCATCCTGAAGTTTCGGCGAGACAGATTCTCAACACCGTAGCAAGCTACTACGGCATCAGCGAGGAGGACTTGCGCAGCGCGCAACGCAATCGCCGCATCGCCCAGCCGCGCCACATCGCGATGTATCTCCTGCGCGAGGAAACCGATGCCTCACTCCCGCAGATCGGCGCGGAGTTGGGCGGGCGTGATCACACTACCGTGCTCTACGGTTACGAGAGAGTCCGCGCGCGCCTGGAGCACGACGATCAACTCAAGCGCGAAGTGATGACCCTCAAAGGTCACTTATACGGCCAAAACTGAATCATCGTTCAATCGAAAGCGGGATTTTGGAGCGTTGTGCTGCAAAATCCCGCTTTTTATTTTGGCTTCATCCGAAGACTGTAACGGTAAGGTGTGCAGTCTGTGGTACAATAACGCCGATACCCATTCACGAGGGCAGAATTATGATGATCATCGACACGCTATTTGCAGCTTTGCCATTGGCGCTCATCATCGTCCTGATGATAGGCTTTCATTGGAGCGGGTCAAAAGCCGGTGCAGCGGGATGGATCGCGGCCCTAATTATCGCGACGTTGCGTTTCGCAGCCAACGCGACATTCCTCTTCTGGGCGCAGGTCGACGGGCTCTTCCGCGCCGCGCAAGTGCTATACGTTATCTGGGGGGCGCTGTTTTTCTTTCGCATCACCGAAGCCAACGGCGCTTTGAACGCGATGTCCACTATGCTGCAGCAAATCTCCCCCCAAAGGACGCTGCAGGTTCTCATTATGGGATGGGCCTTCACCTCGTTTCTCCAAAGCGTGGGCGGATTTGGCGTGCCGATGGCGGTAGTCGCACCCATTATGGTCGGCATTGGCTTCGAGCCACTCATCGCCGTGGTTTTGCCGGCAGTAGGACACTCGTGGTCAATCTCGTTCGGTTCGCTCGGGGCTTCATTCGAGGCGCTGAAGACGGCGACCGGCCTGGAAGGGACGGTTATCGCGCCGGATATGACGTTCCTGTTGGGCATCATCTGCTTTCTGGCAGGATTCTGTGTACTGTGGATAGCTGGTGGACGGTCCGCAGTCCGCACCGGGCTGTGGCCGATGCTCTTGATGGCACTGACGATGGGCGGGGTGCAATACCTTTCCGCGCGCGCCGGACTTTACAACATCGCCTTGATGCTCGGCGCGCTGAGCGGCCTGGCGGTAGGCATCGTCTGGGCCAGGCTGTACAAGAAAGAAAACGTACCTGGGATAGACGTTATCCCGTGGACCAAACACCTGGCCGCCATCTGGCCCTACATGCTGCTGTTGCTCATCATCTTCGGCGCCAATTTCATCCGCCCGCTTGCCGAATTTCTGGACAGGGTCCAGGTGCAAGTCGCCATACCGCAAATCACCCTCGCCAACGGCCAAACCATCGCCGCCAGCAAGACGAAGGGACTTGCAGTGTTCGGTCATGCGGGCGCACTGTTGTTTTATACCGGATTTCTGACCCTCCTGCTCTCCCGGTTCCAAGGGACGCTCCCGCCGGACGCCGGTAAGAAAATTCGCACGGGTATGATCCGCAGTGGATGGTCATCAACATTGGGGATTCTGGCCATGGTCGGAATGGCCACCACGATGGAGAAGGCCGGCATGGTGCCACTTTTGTCGCAAGCGATGGCCGATATTGCCGGTGGACTATACCCACTGGTCTCGCCCTTCATCGGCGCGCTGGGCGCGTTTATGACGGGCAGCAACACCAATTCCAACGTGCTTTTCGGCGCGTTTCAACAACAGGTCGCGCAAACGCTCGGCTATACCGTCCCGGTGATTCTGGCGATCCAAAATGCCGGCGCATCTGTAGGCTCGGTTTTTGCTCCGGCGAAGATCATTGTGGCGTGTAGCACTGTTGGTTTAAGCGACAGCGAGGGAGATGCACTGCGCCACATCACCAAATACTGCTTCGTTATACTCGTCATCGTGGCAGTCCTGGGCATGCTAATAGCATCCATGCGGTGACACCAAATTTTGTCACCAGACCGCATGAAAGTTATAGAATCTTAATACTGCCGTAACTTGAATCCATCCAGTCTGAACGTATAATAGGGGTACTCGAGTCAAGAGAAAGTGGGTGTGCTATGGAACCAAATCGTATTCTGATCGTTGATGATGACGTCGACGCCTTGCGCCTGGTCGGTATGATGCTTGAACGCGAGGGATTCCAAATCCTCGCGGCGGCCTCAGGCCAACAGGCTATCGAAAAAGCCATCGCGGAACAACCGGTTCTCATCATCCTCGACGTAATGATGCCCGATATGGATGGCTACCAAGTAGCGACGCAACTCCGCAAACACCCAGCCACGGAGGCCATCCCCATTTTGATGTTCACCGCCAAAACCGCAGTCAATGACAAAGTGGCCGGCTTCCAGGCCGGGGCGGATGACTATCTCACCAAGCCCGTTCATCCCACCGAACTTATCACGCGCGTGCAAGCCCTGCTCCAACGGAGCCGCCGCACCGGTGGGGAAGTAGGACGCGGGCAAATGATCGGGTTTCTGCCCACCAAAGGCGGCCTCGGTACCAGTTCACTTGCACTCAACGTCGCCCTCGAATTGAAGAAAGCATACCCTGACAAACAGATAGTCCTGGTAGAATTACAGGACGGCAAAGGTTCCCTGGCTCTGCAACTGGGTATGAACGTGTCCGGCAATATCCAAACACTGGCCGACCGTCCCATTATGCAGATCAACAAAGAACATTTGAGCGATAACCTGGTACGACACACATCAGGACTGCATCTACTATTGAGCACGCATCTTCCCGCCGGGACGGGGCCGAAGCTCACGCGCGAATTCTCCCGCACCATCTTACGTCTGCTAAGCACCGATTACGATTACGTGCTCCTCGATCTACCAGCGGCCCTGGATGAGGCAACCGCCGAAGCCCTGCGCATGACGGGTGATATCATTCTCACATTGGATGCGAACCGCATCGGGCTGCTCTTAGCCCAGGCGATGCTCGAGGGGCTGGATCGCCACAACATAGGTGCGTATAAAGCGAAGATCGTACTTATCAACCGCACGCCGGCCGCCGCTGCCGTGAGCCGCCGGGAAATCGAGGAAACGCTCAAACACTCGATGATTTGTAGCATCCCGCCGGTGCCAGATCTGGCCTACGAGAGCGCACAAAGCGGCCGGCCGATGGTTGTCATGCAACCCCGCAGCCTGGTCGCCCAACAAATACGGCTGATCATCCAAGCCGTCACCGGCAAGGCAGAACCCTAGCAAAGGGAACATGTATGGAAGAATCTTGTGAGTCATTGAAACAAAGTCTCGTCACGTTGGAGCGGATCCTGCAAATCAGCCGGCACTTGAACTCGACGCTGGAAATGCGCCCGCTGCTCCAGCAAATCGTGGACTCTGCCAGCGAGCTTACCGATGCCGATGGCGCGTCAATCCTGCTCATGGAGAGCGATAACACTTTGCGTTTTGCAGCGGCGTGCGGGCCGGATGCGAATCTGCTCGAGATCGCCGAAGTGCCTCTGGATAACAGTCTTGCCGGTTGGGTGGTCAAAAACCGGCAAATGCTCATTGTCGAGGATGTCCTCTCCGACCCCCGGCATTTCGCCATCCAGAGCATCGATCCCACGCAGTCCCTGATGGCGATCCCGATGATTTTTGGCGATCAGGTCATCGGCGTCCTGGAATCGGTGACAACTAAAGTACGCCACAGTTTTACCCCCCAGGACATCGAAACCCTGGAGACGCTCGCCAGCATCGCAGCGGTCGCTGTGCAAAACGCACGCCTCTTCGAGCAAAGCGACTGGGTTGCCGAAGTAGTTCACGAAATTCGCACCCCGCTGACGGCTATCCTCTCTTACGCCGACTTACTGCAGCGCCCGGATATAACCGACAGTATGCACACGCAATTCGTCACCATCATCCAACAAGAAACCCAACGCGTCAACGCATTAGCCACCCAGTTTCTCGACCTGGCCCGCCTGGAGTCGGGACGCATCCATATGGCCCGGCACTGCCTGCACCTCGGTGAAATCATCAACGCTGCCGCCAACACCATCCGCCCCACCATCAACAACAACCGCCAAAATTTACGCCTAGAACTTCCTGATGACCTTCCCGACACCGTTGGAGACGATCAACGCATTCACCAGGTACTCCTCAATCTACTCAGCAACGCTGCAAAATACTCCGATCCAGGTGATGCCATCACCCTCAGCGCACGCGTGGATGGTCAAAGCCTGCTCATCGCAGTAGCAGACACCGGGCCAGGCATTCCAGAAGATCAATTGCCGCATCTTTTCCACAAATTTGCCCGGCTGCCGGGCAAGGAGCGCCAGGTCACCGGCACAGGTTTAGGTCTGGCCATTTCTCGCCAGATCGTCGAGGCGCATAATGGAAAAATCTGGGCCGAGAGCGAGGTGGGCAAGGGGACCACTTTCTGCTTTTCGCTGCCGATCATCACGCCGGAAAGCGCTTCTCAGGAGCAGTAATCGCCACTTTCCAGACGACTCAGTTGAGCCTAACAAGCGCCGCAAAGCGGCTTCTCATGATCTCCGTTTTCTAACTTTACATTCTATAGAGTTGTGGTACAATTGATTTGCCTGTGAGCCAAGTGCTCTCGGGTTTTTCTTTTATAAAACAGACTCACCCCAACAGCGAAGACCAAAACACTTGGAGGAGCATCGTTATGAGCAATCGCCCGGTATACCTCACGCCGGAAGGTCAGACAGCATTAGAAGAGGAATTGAATTACTTGAAAACAGTTCGCCGCCAGGAGGTGGCGAATCGTTTGCATGAGGCGTTAGGCGAGGGAGAACTTATCGAAAATGCCGAACTGGAGGACGCGCGCCGCGAACAGTCGTTTGTGGAAGGGCGCATCCTCACTTTGGAAGAGCAACTGCGCAATGCGATCATTATCGAAACCAGCAAATCCGACGGCATCGTCGGCGTGGGCAACCACGTGACCGTCCAGGAGCATGGTGTCGACGAGCCCGAAGAATACCACGTCGTCGGATCCGCCGAAGCCGATCCCGCGCGCGGCAAAATCTCCAATGAATCGCCGCTCGGTCAGGCCCTGTTGGGCAAGCGCATCGGCGATAAGGCCGTAGTTCAGGCGCCAGATGGGGACATTGTTTTCGATATCCTCGCCGTACACTGAAAAGAAACTCGCGTACACATCGAACAAGCCCATACAGAAGCGTATGGGCTTGTTTGATAAAAAGTATCATATTCGACTCAGGATTTTACTTTGAGATTGTTGTGAAGGAGGCAGCCGTGGAATTCAATGAACTGGAACGCCAACGTATCGAAAAACTCGAAAAACTGCAAGAGGCCGGGGTCGAACCCTACCCCCCGCGCGCCCATCGCACCCATACGATCCAGGCCGCACTTGCAGCCTACGCCGCTGCCGAGCGCGAAGACGGCACACCACCGGCAGAAGGTGAGCAGCCTGCCGTCACCGTAGCCGGACGAATCGTCAGCATCCGCGTGATGGGCAAGGTGGCTTTCGCGCACATCGAAGACGAGAGTGCAAAACTGCAACTCTTTATGCGACAGGACGCACTGGGCGATGAACCCTACACGCTGTTCAAGAAAGCGTTCGACATCGGCGATTTCGTCGAGGCCGGCGGCCCCGTCGTCCGCACGCGCACGGGAGAAATCAGCATTCAGGTCAAGGCGCTACGCATGTTGGCGAAGGCCATCACGCCCTTGCCAATCCCGAAAGAATACGAGGATGCCGAAGGCAATCTCACCCGCTACAGCGCCTTCTCCGACATCGAAGAGCGTTACCGCCAGCGCTACGCCGACCTGGCCGTCAATCCCCAAGTCCGTGAGGACTTCCGCATCCGCTCGCGGATGATCAGCGCCCTGCGCGCCTGGCTCGACGATCACGGCTATCTCGAAGTCGAGACGCCGATTCTGCAACCGTTGTACGGCGGCGCACACGCGCGGCCGTTCACTACCTATCACAACCAGCTCAAGCAGGATCTCTACCTACGCATCTCGTTCGAGCTGTACCTCAAACGGCTGCTCGTCGGGATGTACGAACGTGTCTACGAGATCGGGCGTGACTTCCGCAACGAGGGCGTGTCGTTCAAGCACAATCCCGAATTCACCCAGCTCGAGTTTTACTGCGCGTACACCGACCTGTTCGGTATAATGGAAACCGTCGAACAACTGATCGCCTACACCGTCGAGCGCGTTTTGGGGACGACCACAATTACATACCAGAGTCACGGAATTTCCTTCGCGCCGCCCTGGCGGCGGGTGACGCTGCGCGACTTGATTCTTAGTCACACGGGCATCGACTACGTGGCGTTCCCCGACGCGGACGCGCTGCGCGCGGAGATGCGCCGCCGTGGTTACGATGCAGCCAGCAACGCCACATGGGGCCATCTGGTGGACAATCTGCTCTCGGAAGCAGAACCAGAGCTTATTCAGCCCACGTTCGTCCACGACTACCCGGTCGAAATCTCGCCGTTGGCCAAACAAAAACCCGACGATCCCACCCACGTGGAGCGCTTCGAACTCTTCATCGGCGGGATGGAATGCGGCAATGCCTTCACCGAGTTGAACGACCCCTTTGAGCAGGAACGGCGGTTCTATCAACAGGGACGAGACTACGAAGCAGGGGATGAGGAAGCGCAACGCATGGACGAGGACTACCTGCGCGCGATGAAGTACGGCATGCCGCCCAACGGCGGGTTCGGCCTGGGAGTCGACCGTCTCGCGATGCTGCTGACCGATCACCGCGCGATCCGCGACGTGCTGCTCTATCCGCATCTGCGACAGCGCGACTGATCTGATCCGCACAAAAAAGCCGGAGGTAATCACCTCCGGCTTTTCCTGTCTACAGTAAGCCTTGCACCTCGGCATCCAACCGCTGGTAGAACGCCTCCATGTAGCGATGACGTTCTTGGGCGATAGCCCGGCCCTCGGCGGTATACAGTCGCTCCTGGATGCGCGAAAGCTTCACCACGAACTCGTGGACCGGCGTGTGGGCGGCATTGTCACCGTTGGCCTCCCAATGCGCCAGGTCCACGGTATCCATCGGTGCCCACAGCCGCTGTTGGTGCGCGCCGCCATACGCAAAGGCCCGCGCAATGCCGATCGCGCCGATCGCATCCAACTTATCCGCGTCGAACAGCACCCGTGCCTCCAGGGTCTCCGGCTCCGGCGCAGCGCGAAAGCGATGCGCAGCAATTGCGTGAACTACGGCCTCGATCCACGCCGGGGGATGCCCCCGCGCTGTCAGATAGGCACGCGCGCGCCCGGCAGCAACCGTCGCGTGATCTTGCCCGTCGTTATCCGCCTCGCCTCGCCCCCAGTCGTGCAACAGCGCCGCCGTGCGCACCACCGCCAAATCGGCGACCTCCGCCCGCGCAATGCGCTCCACCAGTGCCAACACCCGCAAGATGTGATCGAAATCGTGTACACTGTCGGCGTCCGAATACAAACATCGCGCCTCATCAATCGTCAAAAGCTCGTCCATCATCAAATTCTCTTCCTCCAACAAAAAACGAGCCCTACGGCTCGTTTTGTAAACCTGATCCGGGACACTGTTACGGCAAATAAATCAGCGGGTTGGTCGGATAACCGTTGTAACGGATCTCATAATGCAGGTGTGGCCCGGTCGAATTTCCCGTGCTCCCCATCGCGCCGATGACCTCGCCCGCGTATACCGTTTCGCCTTCGGTGACGAAAATATGACTCAGGTGTGCGTAATAGGTTTGGAAACCATTAGCATGATCCAGCACGACCAGATAGCCGTACCCGATATCGGTCCAACCGGCAAAACTCACATAGCCGCCATCCGAGGCCACAATCGCCGACCCTATTGGCCCGCCAATGTCGATTGCGCGATGGCCGTACCAGTACCCCTGCGTCAAGACGCCGGAGGCCGGCCAGTAGAAAATGCCCGCGCCGGTCACATCTTCTTCCACCGGACCCTGATACGTTGTCACCTCGCGCGCCACATACGGCTTGGTTCCGCCAGGGACAATCACTTTATCGCCCACGTCCAACTGCCCACCTACAGGCAACGTATTGAAAGCACAGGTGGCAATGGCTTCAACGGCGACTTTGTACTTCTCAGCCAGGGACTCCAGCGTATCGCTGACTTCGACCGTATGATAGACACCATCGATAGGCAGAATCGTCAAGATTTGCCCTACCTGCAACAGGTCGGGCATCTTCTCCATCTCTGGATTCGACCACATCAATGTCGTCGGTTGCAGGCCAAACGATTCCGCGATTAACTCGGCGGTATCACCCGGCCGCACCGCGTAGGTGATGATCTCTAGCCGTGGGCGCTCGGGAATAGCCGTATGCGCCTCAGCCTGACGCATAATACCCGTGTTTCCCCCGCTGCGGTAGTACGAACGCGGTGTCGATGTGGTGAGTACGTCAGCGTTGGTGCCCGTATTCCGTGAAGCCAGATCACTCGCGGCCTGGGAAGCAGAGACGACAAAGTCAAATTTCATACTCCCCAGAACGACAAACAGCACCAGGATCAACGCAAGCGCGATGTGTGAGGCCATCCGCCCCAGCACAGGACGTTGCGCTTCGCGATCATCGTGCCAGCGCCATACCCACACAGCAAAGCGTGTGCAAAGGCGAATCATGGGCGGAATATGCCAGGCAAGGCTATCCCTCTGGGGAAGTTCAGCAGGTATGCTCATGGCTCGAAAAGTTGAGGGTTCTGAGGAACACCATTGAGGCGGATCTCGTAGTGCAAATGCGGACCAGTCGACCAGCCGGTGGATCCACAATAGCCGAGGACCTGGCCCTGATACACCGCCTGGCCACAGCCAACCTCAAAGGCGCTAAAGTGCGCGTAGTACGTCTCATAGCCATTGCCATGCCGCACCCGCACCAAATTACCATAACCGCCGCCCCATCCGGCGAACACCACCACGCCATTATCAGAAGCGTAAATTGGGTCACCCAAGCGGCACCTGTAATCCAGCCCAATATGTCCTGGATTACGAGGATCACCAAAATACCATCCAGAGACGGCATATGAACCTGTTGGCAAGACGAACCAACCCGTAGCACCTGGACCACTGACGGCCACATCGCCACACGCGCCCCAACTGGCAGACGCGGCGTATACACCTGGCGCAACCGGATCGGGAGGTGGGGCTTCCCATTCCACATCCTCGCCCACCCCACCGGGGATCACCAACTGTTGACCCTCACGAAGAGCAACGCCTGGCTGTAGTTTATTCCACACATTGTCGAGGGCGGATGCCTGCACCTCATACAACTCAGCAATACTGTCAAGGGTTTCGTCTGCCATCACCGTGTGATAAGCGCCATCGACAGGGGGAATGAAGAGCGTGAGGCCCGGCTGAATCATCCAAGGGGAGCCCTGCAGGGTCTCCATATTGGCCCAGGCGATTGAATAGGGTGATAGTTTGAAACGTTCCGCAATGAAGAAGATATTGTCGCCAGATTGAACGGTATAGGTGATGACTTCCAAACGCACCCGTTCGGGGATATCGGTGCGGGGTTGTGCCATTCTAAAGACCGCGCGTGACACTTGATTGGTGTCTTGCCAGATCGGCAGTGTCCCTGTCAGCGAGGCCGTCGGCGTCGCCTCAGGTTCCGCCGCAACCGGCACAGACATAACACCCGCCTCAGGCGTCACTGCCACACTGACCGGTACTATCGCAAGACGGCCAGCCAGTCCAATCAGCAATGCCAATACCAAAATTGACATATGCGCGCTATAACGGCCAACAAAAGCAGCGACAGCCCGACGGTCATTCCCCCACCGCCAAACTATCGCTGTAGAACTGGCTATAACTCGCCCCACAAAACCAGAGATGCTCCTTTGTGGGCGCGAACTATCTATTCCTTGTAAACTACCTTCTTGTGTATTTTCCATAAGCACAAGCCTTGTGACGATCTTAAACCGCCAACAAGGCTATTATAGCACAAGAAAATATAAATGGCAACCTCTCCAATCTGACGATTCCCTTACACACTCAACTCCGCAGAGCCGCCAATCTTGTTCTTGACAATGCTTTCAGCCGTGCGATAATCGCAAGCGAATTAAGGAAAATACCCGCACTGCCGCGGGCAATCACACGACACTCCACCGAAATTCTAGCTTGCAAATCTGACGCGAAATACCAAACGGAGGTAAACGGGATGGGAAGTGTAACACACATAGATGAACAAAGCTTCGATGCCGAAGTCACACAAGCAACACTGCCAGTTTTGGTAGATTTCTGGGCAGAGTGGTGTCCCCCCTGCCGGAAGTTGGGGCCAACGTTGGAGGAAGTCGCCGTTGACCTCGACGGGCAGCTTAAAATTGTCAAAGTCAACGTGCAGGAGGAATCTGGGCTGGCAACCCAGCACGGTGTTATGAATATTCCGACGATGATCGTCTTTAAGGGCGGTCAAGAGGTTGCGCGGCTGGTCGGCAATCGGACCAAAGGCGCTCTTATCCAAGAACTGCAACCTTATCTCTAGCAAACTGTCCTGTTTTTGCAGCTCGTGAACAAAAAACTCCCGGTTTAGGCCGGGAGTTTGCTGTGTGAATTATCCTTCACCACGAAGACGCCAAGACGCTAAGAGAGATCACTGAACCTTTGTGACCTCATGTTCTTGTGGTTATTCTGCACCCTCACACCAGAGCCGAAGCCGCTCCGCTGCATCCAACGAAGCCAATGTCACACCCTGTTCGCGGGCAGCCTTCTCCACGTGACGCATCCGCCGGGCAAATCGCAGATTGGCCTCCCGCAGTGCCGCCTCTGGATCAAGCTCCAAACGGCTGGCGCATTGAGCGATAGTGAACAGCGCCTCGCCGAGCGCCACACCTTGATCCTCGGCCGTATGCGCGCGGAGGAACCCTTCCACTGCCTGCTGGATAGGCGCAACGTCGGCGGCGATTTCAACCATATCCAAACCCACGCGCGCCGCACGGCTGCTGTAAGCACGGGCCTGCGCCAACGCCGGCAACGTTTTAGGAACACCGTCCAGCAGAAAACGAGGTATATCGGCGCTGGTAGCATTCGCCCTATGCTCGCGCTCCTCGCGCTTGATTGTCTCCCAATTGACAGTCACGTCGTGTGCGCCGGCAACTTGCACCGTACCCCACACGTGGGGATGACGGCGTTTGAGCTTCGAGTCGATGCCGGCAATCACATCCGCCATCTGGAATACACCTTCTTCTCCGGCGATTTGCGCGTGTAGCACTATCTGCAACAGCAAGTCGCCCAATTCCTCGCAAAGCGCGTCGTCATCTTCCCTGTCGAGCGCTTCCAAGACCTCGTAGGCCTCTTCCAACAAATTTTCCCGCAGGCTCGCGTGCGTCTGTTCGCGGTCCCAGGGACAGCCTTCCGGGCTACGCAGATGGGCCACCGTCTCCAGCAAGTGCTCGAAGCCGCCGATATGGGGCAACGACGCGACATAGAGCGAGGTCAACGGAGTATGATCGCGGTGATCAATCTCATAGAGCGGCCCCCAGACCACCGTCTCCGCTGCTGTCCCCGCCGCATCGACTAAAGCGGTCTGGTGCTCGTCGGGATACAGATTCATCAACACGAGCTTCAAATCAGAGGCTACGGCACGGCTGTAGACCTGCGCGATCAATACCGGCTTGTCGGGGTTCAAAATGGGATAATACGATCCGACTACGTCGAGCGCATCCACAATTTGCACGCCGTCGAGCGCATCCAGGGCCAGGGCCGTTAACGTGGGTTCGATAAAGCTCAGGCCGGGGAGAACACGCGTGGGAATCGCGGCTTCGCGCGCGGCCTTGAGGATCTGTGTGACCGTCGACTCTCCAACAAGCGGGTGGCCGGGCACAGCATAGACGACGCCCTCTGGCCGCGTACCCAACGCCAGCACGCGCTGCGCGATGGTCGCGTAGACTTCCTCGAACGTTCCTGCTTCTTCGTAAAGATTGTCGAACGAGTGGATAGCAGGGCCTGCCGGGAGATGCGAAACGACCGGATGGCGCGCCGTGCGCAACCACACCTCGGCGGCCTGAGATAATGTGGCAATCGCCTCCTGGGTCAGTTGATCGAACGCGCCAGGACCTAAACCAACAATTGTGATATGGGGCATATTTCCTCGTTAACTTGCCACTTAGCTCATCAATACAACAAACAGGTAGGCAATCCTGTGATTGCCTACCTGCCACATTTGAACCACACCAGAAAAGTACGCGCGACTAACGCTTCGTGTATTGTGGAGCCTTGCGCGCCCGCTTGAGACCTGGCTTTTTGCGCTCTTTCTCGCGCGCGTCGCGGGTCAGAATGCCGGCCTTACGCAACATACTGCGGAATTCAGGGTCGAACTTGAGGAGCGCGCGTGAAATGCCCATGCGCACCGCCTCGGACTGCCCGGTGATGCCGCCACCCTCCACCAAAACCGTAACATCGAATTGGGCCTCAGTTTGGGTAAGTTTCAGGGGCATGACCAAGTTATTCCAATCCACATCACGACCGAAATATTCCTGGTAGGGCTGCCCATTCACCACCAACTGCCCGCTACCATCTGAGTGTAGGCGCACGCGCGCCGTCGCCGTCTTTCTACGTCCTATTCCTTCGTAATACATAAATCAACACTCCTTATGATGCCAAATCATCGATCGACATTGGCTTAGGCAACTGGGCCTGATGTGGATGTTCGGGACCAGCGTAGACCTTCAGCTTTTTGAACTGACGACGGCCCAACGGGCCACGCGGCAGCATCCCCTTGACCGCGTGTTCAATGACGCGTTCAGGATGCTTCTGCAGTTGTTTGCGCAAGCTGATCGACTTGATACCGCCGGGATAGCTGGTGTGATGATAATACATCTTCTGGTCCACTTTCCGGCCCGTCACCCGAACCCTTTCCGCATTGATCACGACGACAAAATCGCCCACATCCTCATACGGCGTGTATTCCGGCTTATGCTTTCCGCGCAGCACACTCGCGACCTGCGTAGCCAACCGCCCCAGGGTCAAGTCGGTTGCGTCGACAACGTACCATTCGCGTTCGATGTCAGCCGGCTTGGCGACAAAGGTTTTATGAATTCTTGCTTGTTTCACTTTTTCTCACCTCTAAACAAATAAACCGAAACCTAAGTTTCTTATCTATCAGATCTCCCCCGCATAGAGGACACGTTTGAGACACAGTCCTTGTGGGGCTACAGCCGGACCAGCCTTGCGCCGCTCGCAGTTTTGCAGGATTTCTGCAAAAACCTCCGGGGAAAAAGCCTCATACCCCACACGGAGCAAAGTTCCGACCACCATCCGGACCATCCGGTACAGGAAAGCGTTGGCCTCGATGTCGAAATATAACCACACATCCTGCGGAGTCCACGTTGCGCTGTAGACTTCGCGCAGCGTGTTCTCCCCCACCGGCGGCGAACCGAAGGCGGCGAAGTCGTGTTTCCCCACCAACATTGAGGCTGCAGCCTGCATAGCCTCCAGGTTTAATGTGCGTTCGACGTGTAAACTATAGCGCACTGCAAAGGGATGCCACACCGCTCCGCGATAGACCGTATACCGGTAAGCGCGCCGCAGCGCATCGTACCGGGGATGAAAGGCCGGCGCGGCAACCTCCATCTGCAGCACCGCGATCTGTGCGGGCAATACCGCATTCAGCGCCCGTTGCAGATCAGGGAGTGGGTGCCGCCAAACCGTGTCAAAGGCGATGACCTGATCCTCGGCATGAACCCCAGCATCGGTACGTCCGGCGGCCAAAACGGGACAAGGCGTCTGCGTCAGCTTCTCCAGCGCCCGTTCTAGCTCTTCCTGGATACTGGGCGCGTTCTTCTGACGCTGAAATCCCCCGTACCCCGTGCCATCGTAAGCCACGACGGCCTTGACGCGCACTTTACACGGCTCGCCTGAGTTCACACAGGCCACCTTCGACGCCGCGCCTAGACGGCGTCACACCCGGCGCTAATCTTCGACCAGCTTTAAAAGTACCATCGGGGCGGCGTCGCCCTTGCGCAAACCCAGGTTGAACATCTGTGTGTAACCACCAGGTCGGTCCTTGAACTGGGGCGCAATTTCATTGAACAATTTCTGCACAACGGCAGGGTCATTGAGCCGCGCAGCCGCCAGACGGCGCGCGTGTATTTCTTTAGCAGGATTAGTCTGTCCATCGACCAGGCCCCGCTTAGCCAACGTTATCAGCTTCTCAGCCTGCCCGCGAATCGCCTCCGCCTTCGTGCGTGTCGTGCGAATGGCGTCGTGGCGGAACAACTCCGTCACCAAAGTGCGACGCAGGGCAGTCCGATGGCCCACCGAGCGACTTAATTTCTTACCCGCGACACGATGTCGCATACCTCAACCTCCTGGCTTTGCGTTCAGACGTTCTCCACGGCCTCGACTTCTTCGGTCATGTCCGTCCAGAACCCCTTGATTTGTAGTTGTTCGATCAACTCATCCAGCGACTTTTCACCAAAGTTGCGGATGGACAACATCGCATCCCGGCCCCGCGTGATCATTTCCAACACCTCACCAACGTTGGAAATCCCGGTACGCTTGAGGGCGTTGTAGACACGCACGCCCAGCCCCAGATCTTCGATCGGAACTGCATAGGCCTGATACGGGATAGCCTCTTTCTGAATGTCCGAGACCGCTTCGACTTCCTCTTCAATTTCGGCGCCGGCGATCAGACGCAGATGCGTCACCAGAATTCGCGCCGACTCTTTGAGGGCGTCCAAAGGTGCGATCCGGCCATCCGTCCAGATGTCGACAATCAGACGGTCGTAGTTGGTCAATTGCCCCACGCGCGCCTGATCGACACGGAAGTTCACACGGCGAACCGGACTAAAGATCGCATCGACCGGCAGCACGCCGATCGGCATCCGGCCACGTCCCTCGGAAGGCATATAGCCACGCCCTTCCTCGACCGTGAACTCAAAATCCAGATGCGCCTCGTCGTTGTCCACAGTAAACAGGTACAGATCAGGGTTCAGGATTTCAATTTCCGGCGGGGCGATAATGTCCCCGGCGGTGACCACACCCGGCCCTTCGATCCGCAACGTCATATACTGCGGGCCTTCGCCCTCCAGCGAAAGGCGAATCTGCTTCAATCTGAGCATGACCTGAATCACATCCTCCCGCACGCCTGGAATGGCGGAGAATTCGTGCGGGATGTCGGTGACTCGCACAGCGGTGATGGCGGCGCCCTCCAGCGACGATAACAACACGCGTCGCAGGGAATTGCCCAACGTCACCCCATAGCCGCTCTCCAGCGGGCCGACTACATAACGGCCATACTGTTGAGTATTGACCTCCACTTCAACTTTCGGCAGAACTGGTGCTGCTAACACGTTGCCTCCTGTCTGCTTTAGCGTGAGTAGAATTCGACGATCAACTGCTCTTCCACCGGCACATCGATTTCTTGACGCGTCGGCAACACCAACATACGCCCATCCAAGGTCTCTACATCGAAGCTCAACCAGGCCGGCACCTCACGTTTGCCGAGCAGGTCTTTGCGTTCTTTGAAGTACTTGGCGCGCCGACTTTCTGGCCGCACCCCCACCAAGTCGTTGGGGCGTACCAGGAAAGACGGGATATTCGTCTTGCGACCGTTGACCGTGAAATGACCGTGCGTCACCAACTGCCGCGCCTGAGCGCGAGAGTCAGCCAGGCCCAACCGATAAACGATATTGTCCAGCCGGCTTTCCAGCACGGCTAATAAGTTCTCACCCGTCAGCCCCGGGCGCTGCTGCGCCTCATGGTAATAACGACGGAACTGGCGCTCCAGCACGCCGTAAATCCGGCGCGCCTTTTGCTTTTCGCGCAACTGCATGGCATAGTCAGACAATTTGCGCCGGCGAAAAGCAGTTTCTTTCCCATGCTGGCCGGGCGGATAAGCACGCCCCTCAAAAGGACACTTTTCAGTATAGCATTTGTCACCTTTGAGATAAAGCTTGACCCCTTCACGCCGGCACTGCTTGCACGAAGGCCCTATATTTCTTGCCATAACCTCTCCTTATGCCTGCTTCCGACTTTCGTCGACTTTTATACGCGCCGCTTCTTGGGCGGGCGACACCCATTGTGCGGAATAGGCGTCGTATCTACGATCGAACGCACACGCAGCCCAACGGCCGCCAGCGCGCGCAGTGAAGCCTCACGACCAGGGCCAGCGCCCTTGACGAACACATCGACTTCTTGCAGACCATCGTTGTCGATGGCGTCTTTTGCCACTTTCTCTGCGGCCATCCGCGCGGCAAAAGGCGTGCTCTTCCGTGTTCCTTTGAACCCAGAGGCGCCAGCGCTTCCCCAGCGCATCACATTACCCTGTTGGTCCGTCACGGTGATGATCGTATTATTGAACGTTGTCTGAATATAGACACAACCGCGAGGCACATTACGCTTGACGCGCCGAACGGTCTTGCGCGCGGTGCGAGCTGCACGTTTCGCCATAAAATCCTCCTAGCTCCTTATCCACCACAGACTCATACCTACCACCCCAGGCAGGTTAGGATTACTTTTTCTTCGAGCCACGGCGACGACCGCGACCGGGAACCGTCTTCTTAGGACCACGCTTGGTACGGGCATTGGTCCGCGTGCGCTGACCACGCACCGGCAAATTGCGGCGGTGGCGCAGCCCACGATAAGAGCCAATCTCGACCAGCCGCTTGATGTTCATTTGCACTTCGCGGCGCAGATCACCCTCGACGACATACTCACGATCGACAACATCACGAATCGACGCCAGTTCAGCCTCGGTGAGATCCGTATCACGCTTGCTGGGATCAACTCCCGCCTTCTCCAAAATCTCGCCGCTGGTCTTGCGCCCAATACCGTAGATGTACGTCAGACCGATCTCGATACGCTTATTGCGCGGCAGGTCAATTCCTGCTATACGTGCCATATTTGTTTTCCAGCCTCCTCAAAATCGACCAAATGGGCAGTTTACCCTTGACGCTGCTTATGCTTAGGGTTCTCGCAAATCACACGAATGACCCCACGCCGCTTGATGATTTTACACTTCGGACAGCGCCGCTTTACCGATGGTGATACCTTCATGATTCCAACTCCTTCCTAAAAACCATTAGAACCTTCACCAGGCTCATAGCCGGGTAAGATACACACGGCTGGTTATTATACCACATTTTTTAGCGCAGGAAGCCCTCGTAGTTACGCATGAGCAATTGCGCTTCCAACTGACGCACGGTATCCATTACCGTACCTACAACGATGAGCAAGCCCGAACTCTGAATAAGCATCTGATTGGACTCCATAAAGAGTCCCACGATGTAGGGCAACACTGCCACGATCCCCAGGAACAACGCGCCAGCCAGGGTGATACGTTTGTAAATCCCCAGGATGTGCTCCTCGGTCTTTTTGCCAGGCCGCACACCAGGGATAAAGCCACCCTGTTTCTGGAGCATCTCCGGCAGGTTCTGCTGCTCGATCATCACAAACGTGTAAAAGTAAGTCAGCCCAAAGACAGCCAGGAAAAAGAGCGGCGCATACCAGACACTTTCTCCGCCAAAGAAGCCCACGACTTTCTCTGCAAACGTCCTGACGCCCGCATTGGTACTGCCCAGGAAGAACTGCGCGATGACCGCCGGGAAGGCCAAAATGGACTGTGCGAAGATCAACGGAATCATGCCGGCGGTATTGATCTTCAACGGGATGTAGGTGCTGCCGCCCCCGTAGACTTTCATACCGCGCACGCGCTTCCCGTACTGGACTTTGATCCGCCGTTCGCCATCCTGAACGAAGACGATGAACAGGATTGTGAGCACCATAATCACGACGTAGACCAGGATGCCAAGAATTTTGTCGGTCTCCCAGATGCTTTGGAAGCTGGCCGGCACGCGCGACACGATACCGCCGAAGATGATCAATGACAGACCGTTGCCGATGCCCTGTTCGGAGATCAACTCGCCCAACCAGACGGCGAACATCGTGCCAGCCGTCATCGTGACCAACAGTGTGATCGTTGGCAGCGTCGTTGTTGGTCCCCAGCCAAAATTTGGCAGAATCTGCTGCGTCCCTATGCTCGCCGTGCGGAAGAGCTGCGCCTGACCGAAAGCCGACAGCGCGGCCAAGGGGACGGTCAGATAGAACGTCCACTGGTTCATCTTGCGCTGGCCTTCTTCACCCTCTTCTTTGATCCGCTGTTCCAACTTCGGGAAGATCGGCAACAAAAGTTGCAAAACGATCTGCGCCGTCACATACGGATAGACGCCTGCGGCAAGTATCGAGAAGTTCTGCACCGCCCCACCGGACAACAGGTTCAGGAGATTGGCAAACTGCCCCAACCCTGCCGTCTCACCGCCGGCCGTAGCCGAGTCAAAAAAAGCCTTGAGCGCCAAACGGTCCACACCAGGAACCGGAATGTTCGACGCCATACGGAAAATCACCAGGATCAGAAGCGTATAGAAAATCCGCCGGCGTAGATCTGGGAGTTTGAAAGCATTACGCAGGGCCTCAAGCATCACTTGCCTCCATCAGAGTTTAACTCAGATAAGCTCACGGCGCTTAGCGGGTGCGATAACCACCGCGTGTCCACGGCAGCAGCTCCACCACACCACCCACAGCCTCGATCTTGGCCCGCGCCGCAGCCGAGACGCGATGCGCCGTCACGGTCAAGGGACGATCGACCTCGCCCTCGCCCAACACGACCACCAAATCATCCGCGTGCTTGATCAGCCCGACCTCAGCCAGAGTTTCCGGAGAAACGACAGCCTGGGCCTCGAAACGCTCAACAATCTGCCCAAGGTTCACCGGCTTGAACGTCATCTTATATGGATTAAAGAATTTGTAACCCCGGACAAATGGGATCTTGCGCACCAAGGGCAGTTGTCCACCTTCAAAGTATGGCCCCATTCCCGGACCACTACGTGCCTTTTGTCCTTTTGTACCGCGCCCGGCCGTCTTACCCTGGCCCGCAGCGATACCACGGCCCTTGCGCTTTCGATCTTTTTTTGTACCCTCAGCGGGCTGCAAATCATGTAACTTCATGGTATCCTCCACCCTATGCCTCGCTGTCCGCCGATGCGTCATTCAATGACGCGTCATCCAATGACGCCACTTCCTCAACGCACAGCAAATGCGAGATCTTGTTCACCATTCCACGCACTGCCGGGTTGTCGGGACGTTCCACAACCTGTTGCAGCTTTCGCAATCCCAGCGCCCGCACAGTTTGCTTCTGGCGAATTGAATAGCCAATGGGACTACGTACCAATGTAATACGCAACATTTTGGCCATCACGCACTTCTCCTCCGCCAGAATGGCATCACTTCAGCCACCGGCTTGCCGCGGTCTTTGGCGACTTCCTCAACCCAGCGCAGTTGACTCAGCGCTTCCATCGTAGCCTGAACGACATTGATGGCCGTGGCGCTACCCTGAGACTTCGTCAACACATCGTGGACTCCCACAGCCTCCAGCACCGCACGCACGCCACCACCGGCGATCACGCCGGTACCTTTGGTGGCTGGACGCAGCAGCACTTTCGCGCCGCTACAGTTCCCCACAACCTCGTGAGGAATCGTCGTACCTTCCAGCGGGATGGTGTGCATCGCACGCCGCGCGCGCTCGGTCGCTTTCCCAATAGCGTCGGGAACTGTGCGTGCCTTGCCGATTCCCAAACCGACCTGGCCCTTGTTGTCGCCCACAATCGCCACCACCCGGAAGTGGAATGTGCGACCGCCCTTGACAACCTTAGCCACCCGCGTAATGTCCACTACGCGCTCATCTAGTTCTTCTTGTTCTTCTTCGAATGGTTTACGATCCCGTCGTGAATCCATATCCCGTCGTGACTCCATATCTCCTCCTGCCGGACGCGACTAAGGCGCAGCCGTATAAATTAGAAATCCAGACCCGCCTTACGAGCGGCCTCGGCGAGAGCCTTCACGCGACCGTGATATTTATAACCACCACGGTCAAACACGACCTTTGTCACCCCTTTTGACAAGGCCCGCTCGGCCAACACTTGCCCCACGACCTGCGCCTGCTTGGTCTTCGGCAGGTCAACAACCTGCTCGCGAACTACCTGATCCACCGTAGAGGCTGACGCCAATGTGCAGCCCACGCTATCGTCAATGATCTGCGCATAAATGTGATCCAGGCTTCGAAAGACACTCAGACGTGGACGTTCTGGCGTGCCATGCACAGTCTTGCGAATGTGCACGCGACGCCGTGCTCGGGCTTTACGACGATCAATTTCCGGTTTCATCTTTTATTTCACCCTCAGTTCCACGTATTTATTGAATTCAGCGACTACTGAGCCCTGTCAGCAGCAACTACTTAGCCTTGCCGGCCTTGCCGGCCTTGCGGCGCACAACCTCGCCCTGATAACGGATGCCCTTACCCAGGTAAGGCTCCACAGTACGCCAGGCGCGAATCTCCGCGGCAATGCGCCCCACCACTTCCTTGTCACACCCTCTGACAGTGATCGTGCTGGTACGCGGGTTGACCTCAAAGGTAATGCCCGGCGGCGGCGTGACGACAACAGAATGGGACAGTCCTAGGTTCATCACCAGATTCGTCCCCTGAAGTTCGGCCCGATAACCGGTTCCCAGAACTTCCAAAACTTTGTTATAGCCCTCGTGAACGCCGATCACCATGTTGTTGATCAATGCGCGGGTCAGCCCATGTAACGCCCTGACCGTCTGCTCGTCATTGGGGCGCGTGACCTTCACGACACCGTCCTCGAATGCAATCTGCATCCCAGGATAGAACTCGCGTGTCAGCTCCCCACGCGGGCCTTTGACTGTCACCGTATTTCCATCAATCTTCACCTGCACCCCAGCTGGGACCGGGACCGGCATCTTTCCTATCCGTGACACTTTGACCTCCCTTCCCGTTCTACCAGATGTAGCAGATGACTTCGCCACCGACATTCAGCCGGCGCGCCTGCTGGCCCGTGATAACACCCTTAGGCGTGGAGAGGATCGCAATCCCCATCCCACTGCGCACCCAGGGAATCTCCTTCGCCGTCGTATAAATACGCCGGCCGGGCTTACTCACACGCGTCAGGTTGGTGATTACAGATCGTTGGTGCTTCACGTCACCCTGATATTTCAACTGAATGACCAGGTTCCGGTGCATGTTCTCATCTGTGACCAATTTATAGTCTTCGATATACCCTTCATCCTTGAGAATCTTGGCGATTGCCTCTTTGATTTTGGATGCGGGCATCGCAACCGTCGCATGCTTGACCACTAAAGCATTTCGAACACGTGTCAACATATCGGCAATTGGATCTGAAGTTGTTATCATCGCTCTACTCCATTACCAACTCGACTTGACCAAGCCAGGGATTTTACCCTCTAAGGCCAACTCACGAACACAAATCCGGCACAAGCCGAAGCGGCGGTAATACCCACGCGGACGTCCACAACGAGAACAACGGTTGCGTACCCGTACCTTGTACTTCCGCCGGGTTTCGCGAATCGGCATTGATGTTTTCGCCATACCATTACTCCTTCTTAAAAACTCGTTCGCTTACAAGTCCAAAGGCCCCGCCCAAAGGCGTCGCCCTAAGGTCAACCCTTAACGCTGGAAAGGCATCCCGAGCAGTTCTAGGAGGCGCCGGGCCTCTTCGTCGGTTTCTGCCGTGGTGTTAATGGTTACTTCAAACCCTCGGATTTTATCGATCTTGTCATAATTGATTTCCGGGAACAACAATTGCTCGCGCAGCCCCAGGGTATAATTGCCCCGCCCATCCAGCTTGTCGGGCACGCCCCGGAAGTCACGCGTGCGCGGCAGCGCCACATTGAGCAGGCGGCTCAAGAACGCCCACATCTTTTCCCCACGCAGCGTCACCTTGACGCCGATTGCGCGGCCCTCGCGCAGTTTGAAGTTCGCCACCGACTTGCGCGCTTTGGTGATAACCGGCTGCTGCCCAGTGATCGAGCGCACATCTGCCACGGCGTACTCCAACGCTTTGGGGTTGTCCAAAGCTTCACCCATCCCGATGTTGATGACAACCTTGCGGATGCGTGGTGCTTGCATCACATTGTCATAACCAAATTCCTTGATCAGAGTAGGTGCAATTTCCTCACGATAACGCTTCTGTAACTGTTGCATATCGATCCTCTTCCAGAGCAGGGAACCTGCTACTCAATCACCGCGTCGCACTTGCGGCAAACGCGCACTTTACGCTCATCGACGACGGCATATCCCACGCGCGTAGCCTGGTCACATTTCGGACACACAAGCATCACGTTCGAGACGTGGACCGGCGCTTCAAATTGAATCCGCCCGCCCTGCATCTGCGACCGCCCAGCTCGCTGGGCGCTCTGGTGCTTCGTCACGATGTTAACTTTCGAGACCACCACGCGATTATCTTTGGCTAAAACTCGCAGTACTTCACCGCGGACGCCCTGATCCTCGCCAGTGATCACTTCAACTGTATCACCCTTTTTTATACGATTCATTTCAATAACCTCATACCGGTCCTACAACACTTCGGGCGCCAGAGACACGATTTTCATGAAGCCTTTTTCACGCAACTCACGCGCCACCGGCCCAAAGATGCGGGTACCGCGCGGATTGACGCCGGACGAGTCCAGAATGATAGCCGCATTGTCGTCGAAGCGAATATAGGAACCATCAGAGCGCCGGTATTCTTTCGCTACTCGCACGATGACCGCACGGACAACTTCCCCCTTTTTTACCGAGGAAGTGGGCGTAGCGGCTTTCACCGTCGCCACAATGTGGTCGCCGATATAACCGTAACGCCGGCGGGAACCACCCAACACATGGATGCACAGGAGTTCCTGTGCGCCCGTATTGTCTGCAACTTTTAACCGCGTTTCCTTTTGTATCATGGCGACAGCTCCTTACGCGGCCCGTTCCACGATTTCTTCGACAGCCCAACGCTTGCGCCGGCTGTAAGGGGATGATTCGACAATCGTGACCCGGTCACCCATGCGACAATCGTTGTTTTCATCGTGCGCCATATATTTCTTTACGGCGCGCACAACCTTCTTGTAAAACGGGTGGCGATGGCGCCGTTCCACACTCACGACCACGGTCTTGTCCATCTTATCACTGGTCACAACGCCCGTTAAACGACGACGACGTTCTTTCATGCCGCTGCTCCTTTCTGCGCCAACCCTGCGACCAACTCGCGTTCCCGAAGAATCGTCATGACCCGCGCAATGTCTTTACGCACCACGCGCAGTCGATTGTGATCCTCGAGACTGCCGGCATACCATTGCTGCCGCAGGTTGAACAATTCGCGCCGAGTTTCCTGCAGGCGAAGCCGCAATTCTTCTTCCGTTAATTCTCGTAATTCGTGTGCCTGCATGACTAGCTCTCCTGCTCCACATCCAAATCCAAGCGGGTGATGACCTGGGTCCTGATCGGCAACTTGTGCGACGCCAACTTCAGCGCCTCTTGTGCCACATCAGTCGGGATCCCCCCGATTTCAAACATCACGCGGCCTGGGCGCACGACAGCGACCCACTGATCGACGGCCCCTTTCCCTTTACCCATGCGGGTTTCCGCCGGTTTAGATGTGATCGGCTTATCGGGGAAAATGCGTATCCAGTACTTACCGCGCCGGCGCATATGACGCACAATAGCACGGCGCGCAGCTTCGATCTGCCGGGCAGTAATCCAGGCGGGTTCCAGAGCTTGCAGCCCGTAATCGCCAAAGGATACATCCACCCCACGAGATTCTTTGCCCGTTCTGCGCCCACGATGTTGCTTGCGATATTTCACGCGTTTAGGCATCAACATGGTTCCATCTCCTTAAATATAACAACGTAAACTGCTAACAGTCTCATAAACTCTACGCGGCGTCCTCGACGACGGCAGCTTTACGGGGCAGCACCTCGCCCTTATAAATCCAGACCTTGACGCCGATACGACCGTAACCTGTGAGCGCCTCTTCCTGAGCGTAGTCAATGTCAGCGCGCAACGTTTGTAGAGGCACTCGACCCTCACGCATCCATTCCCGGCGCGCCATTTCCGCACCAGCCAGACGCCCGCAGCACATCACCTTTATACCTTCGGCACCGGCGCGTAACGCCTGGCGCACGGCGCGTTTCATCGCGCGGCTGTGGTAGATACGTTTCTCCAACTGCGCGACGATATTTTCCGCCACCAGATGAGCGTCCAGGTCCGGCTGCTCGACCTCTTGAATATCCACATGCACGCGCTTACCACCGGTCAAGTCTTCGATCTGCTGCCGCAAGACCTTGACATTCTCCCCCTTGCGCCCGATCACCACCCCCGGACGTGCCGTCCAGATGATGACCGAGACCTGATTCGGGGGAAAACGTTCGATTTCAACGCGCGAAATGCCACTTTGCCCATCACGAGCGCGCGTACGCATTTCAGTGACAATCATGTCACGGATTTTGCGATCTTCCGCCAAAAGGTCAGAGTATTCCCGGCCCTCTGCAAACCAGCGAGACTTCCAATCGCGGATCACTTTCAAACGAAAACCGTAGGGATGAACCTTGCGTCCCAAAATAGCCTCCTTCCCAAACTACTCTGGAAGCCGTTCTTCAAGAACGACCGTGATATGCGATGAACGTTTGCGGATTGGGCGATAGCGCCCACGACTTCCCCAGCGCGCTCGCCAACCCTTGCCGGGCATCCGACCTGACCCTTCATCAGCTGTAAGCCGGACAATATACAAACTCTCGGTATCCAACCCCATCTCATCGGCGTTCGCCACTGCGGAACGGATCACTTTGTAGACCGGGTCCGTCGCTGCGTGGGGCATCACCCGCAGCGCATCCAGCGCCGCCTGCGCCGCCATACCCCGTAAAGGCGCAAGGATGCGACGCACCTTCATCGGCGATATGGGGATATGCTTAGCTATCGCGTGTACAGTTTCAGCCATTAGTCTTTACCTCATTCCCCTTACCGTGCAACCCGGCCCTTTTTCTCTTTCGTGATGTGACCACGGAACGTCCGCGTGGGTGCAAACTCTCCCAGGCGATGTCCTACCATGTTCTCCGTCACGTAGATTGGAACGTGTCGCCGGCCATCGTGGACCGCGATAGTGTGTCCCACCATCTGCGGGAAGATCACGGAGGCGCGCGACCACGTGCGCAGCACGCGCTTCTGCCCGCTGCGATTCATCTCTTCGACTTTCTTGAGCAGCTTCGGGTTGACATAAGGTCCTTTTTTCAAAGAACGCGACATTCTCTCTACCTCCCTTACTTACGGCGACCGGCATCACGCCGACGAACAATGTATTTGTCAGTTGACTTATTCCGCCGAGTCTTGCGACCCAGAGTCCGCCAACCCCACGGTGACTTCGGGCCAGGCATACCGACTGACGAGCGCCCCTCACCACCGCCATGGGGATGGTCACGCGGAGACATCGCCGTACCACGCACCTCGGGCCGCCGTCCCAACCAACGCTTGCGACCGGCCTTACCCAATTTGACATTCGCATGATCCAGGTTGCCAACTTGTCCCACGGTCGCCATACAGGTGCTTTGCACCCGGCGCATTTCCCCACTTGGCAGACGCAGAGTGACATAGGTGCTCTCTTTTGCCAAGACCTGAGCTGAAGCTCCCGCTGCACGGACCATCTGACCGCCGCGCCCAGGGTAAAGCTCAATGTTATGTACGGTCGTGCCCAATGGCATGCGCTCTAGCGGCATAGCATTACCCGCATAGACTTCAGTTTCCTTTTGCGAACTGATAACCGTACTTCCTACACGCAGACCCAACGGGGCAACAATGTAGCGTTTCTCACCATCGGCGTAAACCAACAAAGCGATACGCGCCGAACGGTTGGGGTCATACTCAATCGAATCTACCCGCGCCGGAATGTCGAACTTATTGCGCCGGAAGTCAACCAGTCGATACTGACGCGCATGACCGCCACCGCGATGACGCACCGTGACGCGCCCATAAGCATTCCGACCGGCCTTCCTGGTCAGTGGACGCAGCAAGCTCTTTTCGGGCTGCGTCCGCGTGATTTCCTCAAACGTCAGCCCGGTCATTCCACGGCGACTGGGGGTAGTGGGCTCATAATTCTTGATTGCCATCCTAAGCCTCCAATGCCTCGATCGATTCACCCGGCGCTAAAGTCACCACGGCCTTCTTCCACGGCGCGCGACGCGTGACCGTGCGGCGTCCACGGGTGTGATTGATTTTGGCAGGCATATTCATAACATTTACAGACTGCACGTTGACGTTGTAAATCTCCTCGACGGCACGCGAAATCTGCACTTTATTCGCTTTACGATTGACCATGAAGACGTACTGTCCCACTTCACGCTGGGCATAGGCTTTTTCCGTCTCTAAAGGTCGGACAATGACTTCATAAATATCCATTCTTCAACTCCTCTCGCCGTGTCTAGGAGGCCGGCCCCAGAATAGACTCGACCACCTCAAGCGCTCCCAATGGCATGACGAGATAGTCGGCGCTCATCAGGTCCTTGATATTCAGATAGTGCGCGCGCAGGGTCCGCGCCGCAGACAGATTGCGAACCGAGAGTTCAACCGATGCATTGCGCTCCGGAAGCAGAATCAAGGTCTTGCCATCCACGGCGGACAGGTTATGCAACACCCGCACTATCTCTTTTGTCTTTGGTGCGTCCATCGCTAACTGATCCACCACGACGATCTGCTGCGCAGCAGCCTTGACTGAAAGCGCCGAGCGCAACGCCGCGCGCCGCATCTTCACCGGCATCTTCTTTTCGTAGCTGCGCGGGCGCGGCCCGTGAGCAACACCACCGCCCACAAAGGTCGGGGCGTTGCGGCTGCCATGACGGGCGCGACCGGTACCCTTCTGGCGATACCACTTGGACTTCGAACGATTGTTTTCGCTGCGGGTCTTCGTTTTGTGTGTGCCGAGGCGCGCGTTCGCCAACTGGCGTACCAACGCCTGGTGCATCAACGGAACGTTCACCGCAGCCTCAAAAATTTCCGGGCGCAGTTCAATCTCGTCGACTTTCTCGCCCTGCATATTCATCACTGGAATAAGCATTGCTACTTACCTCCCTTAGCAACTTTTTGCTTACGGGCGACTTTGATCAAGACCAAACTACCGTTTGGCCCAGGGACACTGCCCCGCACAGCCAGCAGGTTCCGCTCTGTATCAACCAGCACAACTTCCAGATTGGAAACCGTTGTCTTCTTGCCACCCATGCGACCGGGCATTTTCTTGCCTTTCCACACCCTACCGGGCGTGGCACACGCGCCGATTGCACCCGGCGCACGCTCGCGATCCGATTGACCGTGGGTATGCGGACCACCGGCAAAGTTGTGGCGCTTGACCACACCGGCAAACCCGCGCCCCTTGGACTTCGCCTCAACATCGACGCACTCACCCGGCTCGAAAATATCAACCAACACCTGCTGCCCTAACTCGAACGTTTCATCCTCACGGGTGCGTAGTTCGCGTAAATAGCGCAGATCAGACACGCCAGATTGCTGCAAATGCCCGCGTTGCCCTTTACTCAAGCGTCGTGGCTTAGTCGGTTCGAACCCTAGTTGTACTGCGCGATAGCCATCGCGCTCAAGGGTGCGAATACCGGTGACGAAGCACGGACCAGCCTCCACCACCGTTACCGGCGCTACAATACCATCATCTTGAATGATCTGGGTCATCCCCACTTTTTTACCTAGAATCCCTTTCACCATATCCTCCTTGGGACTGCCAGCACTAGGTCTGCCGCATCATCCCATGCTACCGCCACACTAGCCCCCTGGTCCTTATAACCCTGTAGTTCAGGAAACGACCAGGGGGCAGCAGCGGTGCAAATTCAATGCTTAAAGTTTGATCTCGATATCGACGCCGGCCGGCATATTCAAGCGCATCAGCGTATCGATAGTCTTCGAATCCGGTTCCTGGATATCGATCAATCGCTTATGGGTGCGAATCTCGAAGTGCTCATGACTGTCCTTGTCGATGTAAGTCGAACGTCGTACCGCAAATCGCTCGATCTTGGTCGGCAGAGGGACTGGGCCAACGACCCGCGCCCCCGTCCGTTCAGCCGCTTCGACGATACGCCGCGCGGACTCATCCAGGATACGATGATCATATCCCTTCAACCGAATACGAATACGTTGTTTAGCCATAAACCACCTTGTATAGCGGGATGTAATTAACTCAGAACCTTGGTAATGATGCCCGCGCCAACGGTCAACCCACCTTCACGAATAGCGAAGCGCTGACCAGACTCAATCGCCACCGGCGAGATCAGTTCCACCGTCATGTTAGTGCGATCGCCAGGCATCACCATCTCGACGCCCTCCGGCAATTCAACGCTGCCGGTGATATCCATCGTGCTGATGAAGAACTGCGGCTTGTAGCCGGAGAAGAAGGGCTTGTGACGCCCACCTTCATCACGGCGCAGGATGTAAACCTCGGCCTCGAAGTTGCGCTGCGCGCGAATGGTATTCGGAGCAGCCACAACGACGCCGCGCCCCACCTCGTCCTTGTTGACGCCGCGCAGCAACAGCCCCGCATTGTCGCCCGCCCGTACCACATCAAGCGTCTTGTGGAACATTTCCATTGACGTCACCACGGTCTTGCGGGGCTTCTCGTACATATCACCCACCAGCTCGACCTCGGTGTTGGGGCGCATCGTCCCGCGCTCCACACGACCGGTCACAACCGTACCACGGCCCTTGATGGAGAAAACGTCCTCAATGGACATCAAGAAGGGCTTGTCCTCGTCGCGTGCCGGCGTGGGGATGTACTCATCGACCACGCGCATCAGCTCCCAGATGGACTCATAAGCCGGATCGCTGGGATCATCGCTCTTGCAGTTCAGAGCCGCCAATGCAGAACCACGTACGATGGGGGTTTCGTCGCCAGGATAACCGTAACCGCTCAACACCTCACGGATCTCCAGATCGACCAACTCCAACAGTTCGGGATCATCCATCAGGTCAACCTTATTCAAGAAGACCACAATCGCGGGAACCTCAACCTGGTGAGCCAGGAGGATGTGCTCGCGCGTCTGGGGCATCGGACCATCCACCGCTGACACCACGAGGATCGCGCCATCCATCTGCGCCGCACCCGTGATCATGTTCTTGATATAGTCGCGGTGACCGGGGCAGTCCACGTGCGCATAGTGGCGATTTTCAGTTTCGTACTCTACGTGAGAGATAGCGACGGTCAAGATTTTGGTAGCGTCACGGCGGAACATTTTGGCATCCGCCTTGGCAACCTCATCATAGGCCTTGTTCTGAGCCCACCCCTTGGTCGACAAGGTGCGGGTGATCGCCGCGGTCAGCGTGGTCTTACCATGGTCGATGTGACCAATTGTGCCAACGTTCACATGTGGCTTTGTGCGCTCAAATTTCTCTTTAGCCATTGCTTGCCTCTCCTTATTTCTTACTAAATTAATCTTTTTAAATGACTCGAATTATGGACCAACCACGATAGCGACACTGCTAGCAGTGTGCACGGCTTGCAGTTTACTTGCTATACTGCGCTGGTTCTACGCGCCATATAAAATGGCACCCATTTGCCGGGAGTCCACCGGTGCATAGTGATGGAACTCCATTGTGAATGTTCCCCGACCTTGTGTCATACTCCGCAAGTCGGTTGCATAACCAAACATTTTTGCTAAAGGGCTGTAGGCCCGAATGGCCTGCCCGCCACCAGGACGCGCTTCCATCATCTGGACGCTGGCGTCGCGGGCGCTCAAATCGCCCAACACCTCGCCGACGAATTCTTCCGGTAGAACAACTTCGACATCCATCACCGGCTCAAGCAAGGCTGGAGCCGCCGCCTCAACGGCCTGCCGGAAGGCCTGCGCCCCCGCCGCTTTAAAGGCGATTTCCGTCGAGAACTCAGGATGCGCCTCCGCCCCCACCAGCCGGACGATCACGCCCACCACCGGATACCCCGCCAGGAAACCGCTGTCCAACAACTCTAGCGCCCCAGCTCTGACCGCCTCAACAAACACCGGCGACAGGTCATGCGGACGCAGGATATTCTCAAATCGCGATTCCCCACCCATATCAGCGGGGCTAACTTCCAAAACAACCCGCGCGTATTGGGGTTTTCCGGCCAGCATCCGGTCGAAAACTACCTCAACCTGGCTGGTACGGGTAACCGTTTCTTTATACGAAACCCGGAGCTTGCCCACATTGGCCCGCACATTGAACTCGCGCAGCATCCGATCCACAAGGATATCCAGATGCAGCTCCCCCATCCCAGAGATGACGGTCTGCCCCGTCCCCTCATCCAGGCGCACCCGGAAGGTGGGGTCCTCCTCGGCGAGTCGCTGCAACGCTTCATTCAGCCGATCCTGATCGGCGACCGTGCGTGGCTCCACCGCCACCGAGATCACCGGTTCAGGGAAACGGATAGTTTCCAGGATGATCGGGGCGTGCATCGCGGACAACGTATCACCGGTAAAGGTACCTTTTAAACCGAGCGTCGCGCCGATGTCACCCGCGCTCAACTCGTCCACCTCTTCCCGGCGGTCGGCAAACATCCGCAGCAGCTTCGGGACTCGTTCGCGTATACTCTTACTGGGGTTCAGGTAAACATTGCCTCGACTCATCTTCCCGGAATATATCCGGAAGTAGGCCAAACGCCCCACGTAAGGATCCGTAGCTATTTTAAAGATCAGAGCTGCCAGCGGCGCTTCAGGATCCGCCGGACGCTCTTCGATCGCACCCCTCTTGGGATTCTCACCGCGCACCGCCGGAACATCCAGCGGCGAAGGCAAGAAATCCACAATAGCGTCGATCAACAACTGCACGCCTTTGTTGCGCAGTGAAGAACCACACAGAACGGGATGCAAGTCACCGCGCAGCGTCGCCCGACGCAGCGCAGCGCGTAAATCCGCCTCTGTGATCTCCTCACCCTCCAGATATTGCACCGTCAGGTCGTCATCAGTCTCCACGATGGTTTCGATCATCGCTTCACGTGCGGCCTGCGCCTCGGTTTCAACTTCTGCGGGAACCGGAATTTCCTGTGCAACCGCCCCTAACTCATCGGCCCAAATGATGGCCCGCCACGCGAGCAAGTCCACCACCCCACGGAAACACGATTCGGTCCCCATCGGCCACTGGATGGGCAGAGGGTGTGCCTTCAAGCGCTCGCGCATCGTTTCTACAGCGTGCGCGAAATTGGCACCAAGTTTATCCATTTTGTTAATGAAGGCCAGGAGCGGCACACCGAACAACCGCGCCTGACGCCATACTGTTTCGGACTGCGGTTCCACACCCGCCGTCCCGTCAAAAACAACGACCCCGCCATCCAGCACCCGCAGACTACGCTGCACCTCGGCAGTGAAGTCGATGTGACCAGGGGTATCCACAATATTGATCTGGTAATCGTGCCAATAACAGGTGACGGCGGCCGACGTAATTGTGATCCCGCGTTCCCGTTCCTGGATCATCCAGTCGGTGATGGTCGTACCCTCATCGACGTTGCCCAACCGATGCGTCTTTCCTGTATAGTACAGGATTCGCTCGGTCGTCGTCGTCTTACCGGCATCGATATGTGCAATGATGCCGATGTTACGAATATGTTCTAGTGAATGTTCTGCGGCCATCGCCAACCACTTTGTTTTTAGACCAGCGACAGCCCATCCGTGTCTATGCGCCCGTCTGGCAAACTAAACGCTGCTTACCACCGGAGGCTTGCAAAAGCGCGGTTGGCCTCCGCCATACGCAGTACGTCCTCACGCTTTTTAACAGCAGCGCCCGCGCCACTGGCGGCATCCATCAACTCGGCCGACAATTTCTCGACCATTCCATGGCCCGACCGTTTGCGCGCGGCTTCCAAAATCCAACGAATTGCCAAAGAAAGCTGGCGGTGGGACGGCACTTCAACCGGAATCTGATAGGTGGCCCCACCCACGCGGCGCGGCTTAATCTCGATGGCCGGCGCAACATTACGCAACGCGGCATCGAAAACTTCAATCGCAGGCTTGTTGGTGCGCGCCTCAACGCGGTCCAACGCCTCATACATAACACTCTGCGCGACACTTTTCTTACCTGCGTACATCATCCGATTGATGAAGCGCTGCAACGGCACGCTGTTGTAACGAATGTCGGAGGGGACTTCAGGTTTAGGCGGACTATTTCGTCTCGGCATGGTTTACTCCGTTTCCTTTACTACTTCTTCTTCGCGGCGCCCTTAGCGTCTTTCGCGTCTTTCTTGGTTCCGTACTTGGAACGCTGCTGGTTGCGCCCATCAACACCCGTGGCATCCAAGGCTCCCCGGACGATGTGATAGCGCACACCGGGGAGGTCCTTTATACGGCCACCACGCACGAGCACTACCGAGTGTTCCTGCAAGTTGTGCCCTTCGCCAGGAATGTAGGCCGTGACTTCGACACGGTTGGATAACCGGACACGCGCGATCTTACGCAGTGCGGAGTTCGGTTTCTTCGGCGTCGTCGTACGCACGACAGTGCAGACACCACGCTTCTGCGGATTGCCACCCTGAGGTTGCGTCCGGCGTCCACCCTTCTTTGTATTCACGTTTAACAGTAGCGCGGGCGCTTGCGCTTTGCGCGCCTGCAGTTTGCGTCCCTTGCGCAGCAACTGATTGATTGTAGGCACTTTTTCCTCCTCAACTTAACCCATAAGCTGGTATCAGACCCACTTATGTTCAAAAACCTTTATATTTCCAGTGAAGAAGGCCATCTTTAGCTGCGATGGCCTCCTCATTGTTGCCGTAGTACCTGGGGTCGTCAAACCCCTTTCACTTGTCGATGGCAGGAGTTCTTGCTGCCGTCAGCGAATGAGAATTCTACCACAAAGAAAAAAAACGTCAACCCGTTCCCTGACGGAAACGCGCAACTTATTCCCGGGATGCCAATCCCAACAGCCCCATGCCCAGTTTGGGCAACTGCATCCGTCGATCATCACGCCCAAAGCGCAAAACCTCGCCGGAATCCGTAACTGCTTCCACCGCCAACGCCAGACTTTGCAGTTCTTTTACCAGCACCTTGAACGAGGCTGGAATCCCTGGTTCTTCAATCGGCAAGCCCTTGACGATGGACTCGTAGGCCTTGACGCGCCCTTGGACATCGTCCGACTTGATGGTGAGCATCTCCTGCAATGTGTACGCCGCGCCATAGGCTTCCAACGCCCACACTTCCATCTCGCCGAAGCGCTGCCCGCCGAATTGCGCCTTGCCGCCCAACGGCTGCTGTGTCACCAGCGAGTAAGGCCCGGTCGAGCGGGTATGGACTTTATCCTCGACCAAGTGCGCGAGCTTCATAATATAGATGATGCCCACGGTGATGGGCTGATCGAAAGGTTGCCCGGTCTTGCCATCGTAAAGCACCATTTTTCCCAGCGTAGGCAGCGGGTCATTGCGCCCGTAGCTGTATTCCGTCGCCTTCACAATGGTTTCTTCATCAGAAAGTTCGCTCACGTCCTGACCGCGTGCTTCCATCCAGATACGCAGACATACCGCTTGCGCTTTGCGGTCAATCTCCCCGCTGTCTTTGACAACTCGGGGGTCGTCCTCGAAGAAGAGCAAATCGTCGGGACGATAGCCCTTTTCCTTGAGCCATTCCTGCAACACGGCGCGACGCGCGTAATTCTGATTATCGCGCAAGGCATCCACTTTGTATCCCTTGGGAGACAACCAGGCGGCGACGTAAAGCAGGCGTGCTTCATCCTCATCCCGCAACATCTCCAACGGGTATTCCTGCGCGGCAAGCCAAGCCCAGGCGCGCTCCGACACAATATCCCACGCATAGTCGATGAGCCACGCGCGCGCCAACTCGGCAGCGATTTCTTCTTCATTCGCCCCATCGAAGACGGGACTGATTGTGCGGAATCCCAGGCGACCGGAGGCCCATCCCAGATGCGTCTCAAGCACTTGCCCGATGTTCATCCGGCCCGGCACACCGAGCGGATTGAGAATCACGTCGATGGGCGTACCATCAACCAGGTAGGGCATATCTTCCAGCGGGACAATTTGTGAGATGACACCCTTGTTCCCATGTCGCCCGGCCATTTTGTCACCCTGGGTGATCTTGCGCCGCTGCGCCACGCTGACCCGAACCACACGCTCGACGCCCGCCGGCAGGTCGCGATATTCCTCACGGTCGAAGACTTTGACTTCCACCACTTTGCCGTGCGCGCCGTGCGGCATCCGCAAGCTGGTGTCCTTCACATCGCGAAGTTTCTCGCCGAAGATGGCCCGCAGGAGCTTCTCTTCCGGCGTCAGTTCTTTCTCACCCTTCGGCGTGATCTTGCCCACGAGGATATCCAGCGGCCCGACCTCCGCGCCGATCCGCACGATGCCCTCTTCATCGAGATCGCGCAGCGCGTCATCAGAGACATTGGGGATTTCGCGGGTGACTTCTTCGGGGCCCAACTTGGTATCGCGCGCGGCGATCTCGTGTTTCTCGATGTGGATGGATGTGAAGCGGTCATCCCGTACCAACTGCTCACTGAGCAGGATAGCATCCTCGTAGTTGCCACCTTCCCACGACATAAAGGCGACCAACACATTCTGGCCGAGCGCCAGGCGACCGTCTTCCGTGGAAGAGCTGTCCGCCAGGATAGTGCCCTTTTCGACCCGCTGCCCTTTGATCACATTCGGGCGCTGGTCGATGCACGTGCTCTGGTTGGAACGCGCGTACTTCTTCAGATTGTACGTCATCACCTGACCGTCATCCTGTCCAACGACGATGCGGTCGCCGGTGACACTCAATACCACGCCATCTCCCTTGGAAAGAATCACCAGGCCGGAATTCAGTGCAGCCGCCTGCTCGACACCGGTCTCGACATAGGGTGCTTCCGGCTGGACCAACGGCACGGCCTGACGCTGCATGTTCGATCCCATCAACGCGCGGTTGGCGTCGTCGTGTTCCAAGAAAGGAATCAGGGCCGCCGAGACTCCCACAATTTGCACGGGGGCAACGTCCATAAAATCAATGCGGTCAACCGGCGAGAAACCGAACTGGTCGCCCTTGCGCACCGAGACCTGCTTCCCCTTGAAGCGGCCATTGCTGTCCAATGCCGCATTAGCCTGCGCGATTACGTAAGGCTCTTCGCGGTCGGCGGAGAGATAGATCACGTCATCAGTGACGCGGGGAACGATTTTGACAGGTTCAGGCAAATCCAACGCCGCAACCTGCTTTGCCAGCGCCGGGGTGATCTCCGCGTCAGCCGTCGCCACGACGGCGCCGGTTGCCGGATCGATCACATCCTCACGCAGGATTTCACCGACCAGTTGATCGGTCTTGTGATGTAAGGCGCGCACGACGCGGCGATAGGGTGTTTCAATAAAGCCCAGATCGTTAACCCGTCCATATGTGGACAAGCGCCCGATCAGGCCAATGTTGGGGCCTTCCGGGGTCTCGATGGGGCAAATACGGCCGTAGTGACTGTTGTGCACGTCGCGCACGTCGAAGCCGGCGCGCTCGCGGCGCAAACCGCCAGGACCGAGGGCCGAGAGCGTGCGCTTGTGGGTGAGACTGGAAAGCGGGTTCGTCTGCTCCATAAACTGCGAAAGCTGGCTGGAGCCAAAGAACTCCCGAATCGAGGCCACTACGGGGCGGATGTTGATGAGGTTGACGGGCGTCGGCGATTCCTCGCGGATGCTCATGCGCTCTTTGACGACCCGCTCCATACGCACCAACCCGACGCGAATCTTGGCCTGCACCAGTTCGCCCACGGTCTTCACCCGGCGGTTGCCGAGGTGATCCATGTCATCGGGGCCGGCGACGCCGTTGTTGATGTGGATCATGCGCTGCACCAGGGCAACGATGTCCTCCTTGGTGATTGTCATAATGGACGATGGCACGGTAATTTGCATGCGCTGGTTGAGCTTGTAACGACCTACGCGCTGCAAATTGTAGCGCTGCGGGTCGAAAATCTGCGAGACCAGGTATTCCTGGGCATTCTCCAACGTCGGGGGATCACCAGGGCGCATGCGGCGGTAGAATTCAATCAACGCTTCCTGGGCCACAGTGCGGTCCATTTTTGGTTCCCACACCGGTTCCTGGCGAATCGTGTTGGCGATCCAGGGGTGATCCGGGTCGTTGTCGGCCTCAGCGAAAAGCCTCAGCAGTTCGTCGTCGTCACCAACGGTGAGGAGGGTGCCGTGCAGCTCGTCATCCACAGCAGATAGAGCGCGCAGGAATATGGTGACGGGGATCGTGCGCTTGCGATTGAAGCGCAGCGTCAAATAACCCGATTTGCGCGTCTCGAACTCCATCCACACGCCGCGATCGGGGATCAGTTTGGCTGTCGCCAGCCGGTGACCGCCATCATCTTCCACGCCGAAATAGACACCAGGCGAGCGGATCAACTGGCTCACGACTACGCGATCCGTCCCATTGATGATGAATGTGGCGCTCTCGGTCATCTGTGGGAGGTCACCCAGGAAGATTTCCTGCTGCACGATTTCGCTGGTTTCGCGATTGACCAGGGCAACGTCCACGTACAACGGCACTGCATAGGTGAGGTCACGATCCAGACACTCTTCCTGGCTGTGTTTGGGTTCACCAAAACGATAGCCGAGGTCGAACTTGGCCTCTTTCGCCTTGTTGCCCGGCAGATACAGACTCAGCAGGCCATTGAAACTTTCGATTGGTGAGATTTCGTCGAAGAGCTGCACCAGTCCTTCGGTGAGCAGCCATTGATACGACTCTAACTGCACCTCGACCAGACCCGGTAACGGCAAGGCGCTGGAAATGCGCGCATAAGACTTTACCCCAAGGTTGGCTACTGACATTCTATTTCTTCCCCTCCTGGGAGTTACTGTGATACCCACCACTAACGATGGCTGCGCCCGCCTGACGGCGGGTTGCTGCTGTCACCATCACCGCTCGCGCAATGATGAACAACCATACTATAATAAAGACATGCGAACGGATATTATACCATGACTATCTTATCCGTCAAAACGCAAAAAAGTTAAAATTGATGCTTTCACGTGCCCGCAAACACGGGCGCGCCAGCGTTGGCATCCGCCGATGCGAGTGCCTCCGAGGCGGCATAAACACCACGATGGGACGGTGGCAGCAGTGCAGCCAATCGTCCCATGATCAGGTCGGTCGTGGCATCTAACTCATCCGCCGCCAACTTGCCATATTTGGGCAGGTAAAACGCCTCGCCAAATCTGACACAGATGCGCATCCGCCGCAAGCGCGAGAAGTCCTTTAGCATAGTATTGGTGCCGGTAATACCAACCGGAACGATCGGAACACCGGTACGCGCCGCCAGAAAGGTGACACCTGACTTGGCTTTCTGCAGTGTTCCGCTGGGCGAACGCGTGCCTTCCGGCGCGATACCGAGCACGTCGCCCCGCTTGAGCACGTCAATCGATTTCAGCAGGGCCTCGCGATCGAACTCGGTGCGGTTGATCCAGATGGCCTCGCTGATATTCAACAGCCAATTGAAGACCGGAAAGTTCTTGTATTTGTCAGCAGCCAGTGGATAGATACGGCGCTGTGCAGACACTAACAACGCCGGCGTGTCAAGACGGCTGATATGATTGGTAACGAGCAAGCAGCCGCCTTCTGCAGGGATATGTTCCGCCCCTGTGATCTCCATGCGCGTCAGCAAACGAAAGAGCACGTCAATCACTTGACGTACTTTCCAATAGCCTTCCATACACCCTCCTCAACGCAAGTCCAGTAATCGTTAGTCGGATAGTTGTCAATCATCAACCGAGGGTTAGCGCACGCCCCAAGCCAGGATTTGGAAAGAATCGGGCGGCTCCAGTCCTTGCGGCGTCAATAGGACTTTGAATTCCCGACTCTGTCCCGCAGGCAAAACTATCTCTTCACCCAAAACGGTTTGCCGGTAGCCGATGACGTTGCCTTCTCCGTCGTAAAGCGTTACCACAACGGCGATACGACTCACAGAAACTCCGCTGTTATTGACCAGCAGCCCAGTGACCCGATACTGCGGGCCGGAGACTGCGCCCGCAGGCTGTACGACATCCAGCGGCGTGAAGCTCGCTGTGATCGCACTCACTGCTTCGCCGCGCAACAGGCTCACCTGCGCGTCAGCATAGCCGGCAGGCGGGTCCTCGAACAACACGGCGAAAGGCGCACGTTCTTCGGGCGCAAGATAATCGGCGGCAGCCAAGGCCACGCTCGACTGCAACGGTATGCCATCGGCAGTAACTAACGTCACCTGCACCTGGATATTCGTGATAGGGTCGCCGGTTGTATTGGCGACCTCGCCCATACACCAGACGCCCCCCACAGGTGTCTGGTACAGCGTTGCACCGATGATCTCCAAAGGCAGTGGCGTTGGCGTCTCCAGGATCATATGTCCCACCGGCGCGACCATGCCCAGTGTATTAGACTCTTCCTCCATCCCTACCGGGATGACCAAAGTCTGCCCGATGCTCAGGTATTGGTTCACGTCCAAGCCGTTAGCCTGCACAAGCGCATCTACGCCCACGCTGTATTCTAACGCGATGCCGAAGAGCGTGTCCCCCTGCGCCACAACATGCACCACAGGTGTAGGCGATGGCGTAGGCGTCAACGTTGCTGTAGGTGGGATAGGCGTTAAGAAGCCGCTCGGTGACAACGCCGCGGTTGCCCGTGGCGTAGGCGTGGTAGTGGGCAGGGGCGTCGCAGTGGGTGGGGGCGTAACCACAGCCTGACAGGCGGTCAAAAAAAGTACCAGGAGCAACACGATTCTGGTGCTCCAATGCACAGACAATGCGCAAACCTTTCTCACAAAGGAAAATTATACCACATTTCTGCGCGCATCACGCCATCTCGACCGGGCTGGCCTCGGCAATGCGTTCCTCCTGGCGCACGCTCTCGCGGGAAGGCTGGGAATGCGCCCCTCGGGATTTGCCGAGCACATACACGCCGCCCAGGATCAACCACGGCAGCCCCACCGCTATGAGCAGGTAGCTCGACGGCAGGAGGCGTGCCACACCCGAAAACCGGTCCAGGTTAAAGAGGATCAGCGCCACGGATGTCCAGACCGTGAGGAAGTTGGGGATCGCGTCGCTGGCGTGGATCAAGCCCGGGCCGGGAATGCGCTTGTGCGTGAACGGCCAGAAAAGGTTGCTGCCCATGTGCCCCATCTGGTCTTCGAACACATGCCCGGCGAAACCCAGAGCCGTCACCAGACCGCCCCACCCTGCCGTAGTCCAGTTGCCGGTGAGCAGGCCCACGAGCAGCCCCATCACCGCACCGACCGCCACGGCGAGGAGCAGGCTGTGCGTCCAGCGGTGATGCCAATCGAGGAAATGCACGCGCACATGGTCCTCTCCGCGTTCTGACGCGCCTTCCCGCGCAAAACGGAACGTCGGCCCGGAGAAGATGTTGACCTTGTACTCTTCGCTGTAGGTGTTGCGCACGGGCACGCCGACTTTGCGGCGGACTTCCACCGCGCCCGCAGGCTCACTCCCGGCGAGGGGCACCTGTCCGGTGTTGACCAACGGCCCGATGCGCACAGCGATCTCGTCGCTATCGGGGATGAAGCGAATCGTATACTCGCGCCAGAGGTCAGCTCCCGCACGGATGGTATGAGCAACCAGGTTACAGTCTTTGCCAGTCTCGTAGGCCCCGCGCATCGCTGCAACGAGGGTGTCAGCGATCTTTTCTGCATCGGGTTCAAGGCCAGGGTCGATCTCCACATCGAATTTTTCCCAATACCTGGCGAATTTAAAGTCAATCGTATCAGGCAGAATGCCGCCGACGCCACCGAGCATCGGCAGCAGCGACCCCGCGCCGCCCGCACGCACGACTTCCGGGAAGAAGGTGGCGATGGCAACACCGGTGATGAAATGCGAAATACCTTTCATAGTGCCTCTCTACTGTTTTCGATTATCACGACTCAGTCTGAGGAGGTGGGGATGAACGCCGGCGGTCGACCAACCACACCAATCCCACCCCGATCACCGCCAGGCCCATATTCAGCGCAAAGGGCAGTGAACGGTCAAGCGCGGAGAGCTGCCCGGCGATCCAACCGAACGGCGAAGTGATCAGGATCAAAATGACATACACCATCGCGCTGATACGCGCGCGCTCATGCGATTCCAGCGCCACGGCCAGCAAAGATTCGGTCATCGGGTGGAGCAAAGCTACGGCGACGCCCTCGAGCACCACACTGATTACCAACAAAGGCACCGCCTGCGGCGGCATAAAAACAAGCAGTGCCTCGCCGGCGAAGTAGGCCGTAAACCCGGCCCACAATGGCAATCGAAAGCGCAGCAAGTTGGTGAGTCGCGGACCAATCAGAAAGAAACACACGGTGCTCACGAGCGAGCGCAACATCACATAGAGCGCTATACTCGACTCGGCAAAGCCGAGCTTGGTGGTGAACAACACGCTCCAAAAACTGCCGTGGACGACGCCCAAAATGCTGGTAATGGCCATCAGGGACAGCGCCGCCAGGAGAGGCTTGGTGTGAAAGAGTTGGCGAAAAACGCCGCCATACTCACCCAGCAGGCTGAATAGAGACCGGTGGCGGGTTTCGACGATGCGCTGCCGGCCGCGATCCGTTTCGTGGGAATAGATATACAATACCACAGCCTTGATCGTTAGCATCAAAAAGCCAAAGAATAATAACCCCCGCATCGCCGGCACCAAGCCAAAGCGCGCCACAAACCACCCGCCCAGCGGCGTGAAGAAAGATGCGCAAATCCCGAAAATCGTCACCCAGGTCCAGATGTGCACCAGATGGCGTTGCTCGGCGTCTTCGACCATCAAGCAGGTCCAGGCGGTGTGCGAGATACGGTACAGGCCGTTCAGCATCGCTGCAATGATGAAAAAGCGCATATCCTGCGCCACGGCCCAGATCAGGCAGGGCACGCTCCATGAGACCAGGTCGGTGATGAAGAGGGTCAAACGACGGCCATACTTATCGACGATCACGCCGCTGAGCAGAGCGGCGAAAACCTGGAGCAACAGTCCCAGGCTGGCAATCGTTCCAATCCCCTGGTCCGTTACCCCCAGGGCCAGCATATACACCGACATAAATGGAGAGAACAGATTGAAGGGCACGCCGAACATAGGCTCGGTGAGCACGGTGACGCGCGGGTTGCCCTTAAGCTCGCGCAACGTTTGAAAGAGCGAGTGTTTCAAGATGGTCGCCAAGTTTTTCCTCCAACAAGATGATATCTGAACCGGACCAGAACAGTTCCCTTAAGGTCTGCAAATAGACAATACGATATACCGGGCCGCGTCCAGGCGTGCTTTCCATGTGCTATAATCCAGTGATTGACTACCGGAGTTATATCCCCAATCCGTAATTTATCAATGCTGAAAGCCCGGTAGTTGCCCATATTCCGTCGCAGAGTAAGCCGCAGTTGCCAGGTATGAAACAAAGCGGCCTTCTTCGCGTACTTCATATGCATTGCGATGAACCGAAATGACCGAATAAAAAACACTGCCGGCACGTTAGTACAATTAGGGCAAGAAACAGGGATTGAAAGTAGCCTCTTGACTCTGAAAGCATATTCGTAATTCGTCATTGGAGACCTATGCTCGACATTCTAAAATACTTCTGGCGGCGCAAGGTGCGCACAGCGTTGACCGTTTTAGCGGTCACGGTAGGCATTTTCGCGGTGACGGCTGTCGGCGGGATCGCCGAACAGTTGAACCGTTCTATCGTGGCATATGAACGGGACCCGCTGCAACGCATCACGGCTTTGCCACGCGACTACACCTGGCTGTTGGGCGACACGTTCGCCCGGCAAGTGCGCCGGTTGGAAGGCGTAGCCGGCGTCGTGACAACGGTCAGCGGCTATCTGGATCCGCCGGAGGAAAACACGGCCGTCATCCTGGTGAACCCTGAGGCGTTTATGGGTGTGCAGTCCGACATCCCCGGTCTGGAATACGAGCCGCCCGTTCCCGGCCTGAAATTGTGGGCCGGGCGCTTGCCGTCGCCGTCCAGCCGCGTCGAAGCAGTCGTCACCTGGGCGTTGGCTGATTCGATGAACCTCAAAGTGGGTGACACACTGATGATCCAGGAACGCCCCTTCACCATCGTCGGCATCTGGGAGAAAGCGCCCGCCGCCGAGGGCCGCACGGCCACGGTCAACTACGACGTGGCGCTGGATATGCTGGGCGATGCGGTGTATAAGCAAATCACCGTGATCCCCAAGCCGGGCGTGGACCCTGAGGCGCTGGCGGTGACGATCGAAGAACTGTTCCCCGAAGCGCAGGCCAACTCCCCCGCTGAGAGCGTGGCGCAGGCGCGCCAACAGGTGCTGATCTTTTCGGCGGTGGTGGGGGCAAGCGGCATTATGTCCCTGCTGATCGGCACGTTCACGATTGTCAACACGATGGTAGTGAGCGTGCAGGAACGCCGCCGCGAGATCGGCCTGAAGAAGGCGCTGGGCGCCGAAGACGGCCACATCCTCACTGAGGTGGTGATCGAGGCAGTGTTGATCGCCATCATCGGGGGTATCGTGGGCGTGGGCGGCGGCGCGTTGCTGGGAGCGGCAGCTAATCGCCTGTTGGCGACCAGCGCGGGGATGCAGCTCTACACGCTGACGCCGCGCCTGGGCATTGGCATCGTGGTTTTCAGCATCGTGATGGGGGCCATCGCCGGCATCTACCCGGCGTGGCAGGCGGCCCGCCTCGACCCGGTGGTGGCCCTGCGCGACGGCGGCAGCGTCTCCTATGCCGGGCGCGGCCTCAAACGCTGGCTCTATCTGATCCGCCGCAACGCGCGCAACATCTTCACGGTGGGCGGCATCGCCATCGGCATCTTCGCGCTGGTCGTGCTCGGCAGCCTGACCGAGGCGCTGATGACCTACATGCGCAACGTCACCTCCGAGACGGAGACGCTGTTGATGGTGACGTCTGACGGCAATGCGCCGGTGACGCGCGGCACGTCGCGGCTGCTGCGGCGCTTGCCCGGCGTTGCGGATGTGATCCTCACCAACATAGACGAATTGCCTATCAACTTCAGCGGGCAAGAGGGCGGCGAGGAAACCAAAGTGCAGATTTGGGCAAGCGAATCGCGCAGCGGCGACATGGGCATGGCCATGCCGGTGCGCAACGAAATCGCGGTGGGACGGTTCGCCGCGCCTGGCAGCAAAGATGAGATCGTGTTGGGCGCGGGGTTGGCCACCAGCCAGGGCGCGAGCGTCGGCGACGTGGTGCTGGTGGACGGGAAACCCTTTACAGTGGTGGGCATCTGGGGACGCATCGCGTTCGACGTGGGCGGCCACGATATGGCGGCGTTTATGACGATGGAGGCGCTCTCGTGGCTGCAAGGCGCTGCCGGCAACGTCGCTGGCGTCGCCGTGCGGGCCGCATCCATCTCGGCGACGAAGACCCTTGCCGCCACCATTAAGGAGGAAATGCCCGGCCTGGACGTGCTCTACATCACCGAATTGCTCGGCAGCATCCAGAAAGTCTTTATGGGATTGATCGCGGCGTTGGTGGGCATCTTCTCGATTGCCGTCTTCGTCGGCAGCATCTCGGTGATCAACACGATGGTGATCGCCGTCAACGAGCAGACGCGCCAGATCGGCCTCAAAAAGGCCGTCGGGGCGGAAGACGGCGACATCCTGGCCGAGGTGCTGATGGACGCGGCCAAACTGGGTGGCATCGGTGGCGTGATCGGGGTCGGTATGGCCTGGGTGACAACCCTCGTCTTGAACCCGGTGATGCAGGCGCAGATCAACCTGGACATCCTGCGGCTTTCGCCCCGGCTGGCCGTCGCCGCAATCATCTTCGGCATCGTGTTGGGGATGGCGTCCGGGCTGCTGCCGGCGCGCCGCGCGTCGCGGTTGGATCCGGTGGTAGCGTTGCATGCAGATTAGGAATGAGGAATTAGAAATTAGAAGTGAGAAGTGAAATATAAGGAATCGAGGATAGGAGAGAATTCACATGAAACCCAGAAAAGTTTTGTTCATCATCGGCGGGCTGATTGTAGTGGGGATTTTGGCCTTCGTTTTAACGAATCTGTTTCCGCAACTGCTGAGCCATGATTTGGCGGCATCGGCGTCGGCCACACCGACGGCAGAGCCGCTCGAACAGGTGGTGCGGGCGCGCGGCAGCATCGAGCCAGCGCAGTCGGCGACGCTGGCGTTCGAGGGTAGCGGCGCAATTGTGGAGTGGCTGGTCAAAGAGGGCGACACGGTGCAGGCTGGCGACGTCTTGGGGCGGCTGGACACGGCCAAGCTCGATCTGACGCTGCAAGAGGCGCAACTCGACCTGGAGACGGCGCAGCTACGGCTGGCGCAGGCCGAAAAAGACCTGGCGCAGCAGCAGGCCGAAGCCGAACTGGCGCTGCGCACCGCCGAGGCGCGATTGGCCCAGGCGAAGATGCGCTATCCTTCGCTGACCGCCGCCGAGATCCGCCTGCAGAACGCGCGCGAGGCCGAAGCGTACGCCCAGGACGAGTACAACAAGTCGCTGGATCGGGCGTGGGAGACGGTGGACGAGCGCGAGGCCTACCGCAAGGGCGTGGTTCAGGCCACAAACGACCGCAAGATCGCCGAGGCTGACCTGGCAGCGGTGCGGTCGGAGCAGGCGGCAAACGCGCAGGACGTCGCCATTCTGGAAGACGAGGTCGCCAAGGCTCAACTTTACCTGCAAAAGCTGGCGCAAGGCATCGATCCGACGCTGGCGCAGGACATCGAGCGCGCCAAACTGCGGATAACGCAAGCCCGGGCCGAGCTGGCGCTGACCACGCTGACCGCGCCCTTCGACGGTACGGTGCTCAAGCTGCACTACCGGGCAGGCGACTGGGCGCAGCCCGGCGTCGAGGCCGTGCTGCTGGCTGACCTGACCTCGCTGCGCATCGAAACCACCGACCTGGACGAGTGGAGCATGACGCGCATCCGCGTCGGCAGCCCGGTGGAGGTGACCTTCACCGCCTTCGACGACAAAACGATGACCGGGTACGTGACCGAGATCGCCACACGCGGCGAGGCGCTTTCGGGCGGCGACGTGATGTACCGCACGATCATCGTATTGGACGAACCCGATCCCAACCTGCGCTGGGGGATGACCGTGCGGGTGACGATTCCGGTGGAAGCGGCGCAGTAGGAGGGGACGATGATTGTCGAAGCGCGAGAATTGGTCAAAATCTATCCAATGGGCAAGCTGGAGGTCCAGGCGCTGCGCGGTGTCACGCTGGGCATCGAATCCGGCGCGTTCATCTCGGTGATGGGGCCTTCGGGGAGCGGCAAGTCCACGCTCCTGAACATCCTGGGCTGTATGGATCGCCCCTCCGACGGCACGGTGCTGCTGGATGGCGTCGATTTGTCAAAGGTGAAGCCCCGGCAGTTGCCCAGGATTCGCCGGGAGAAGGTGGGCTTCGTCTTCCAGCAATACCAGTTGCTCGGACATCTGACCGCGTTGGAAAACGTCATGCTGCCGCTGCGCTACGCCGACACCGGACGGCGCGCCGCCCGCAAGCGCGCGCTGGACGTGCTGGAACAGGTGGGACTGGCGGACCGCGCGCACCACCGCCCTACGGAAATGTCGGGCGGGCAGCAGCAGCGCGTGGCGATTGCGCGGGCGCTCATCAACCGCCCGGCGATCGTCCTCGCCGACGAGCCGACGGGCAACCTCGACTCGAAATCCGGCGACGAAATCCTCGACCTGATGCGCGTGCTCAACGAGGCGGGTCAGACCTTCATCATCGTCACCCACGATCCGCGCGTAGCGGAACGCACCGACCGCACAATTTACTTACGCGATGGGGAAGTGGAATCGGAGGTAACGCGAACTTAGGAGAGCATTGCTCACTGGATAGCGGGCAAAAGGTTGTTTTCCAGGATTTCGATGGGTGTGTTGCCGTTTTCGGAACGACTGGTGAATACCACCACTAGATCGAGGTCAGGGATCACCACAATGTGCTGCCCCAGGAGGCCACGGGCCTCGAAGACCCGGTATGGCAAATCCGGGATCAGCCACCATTGGTACCCATAGCCCCAGCCGTCCAGCGGCGCGGCGCTCGTGGCGTGCCAGGTTGTGGACGCCGTCACCCACGCTGCCGGGACAAGCTGGACACCATCCCACTCCCCCTGGCGAAGATAGAGATAGCCCAGTTTCACCATATCCCGCGTGGTCAATGACAGCCCCCACCCGCCGATGTTGACGCCCTGCGGATCGGTGCGCCAGCTCACACCGGCGATGCCCAACGGTGCGAACAAACGTTCCTCGGCGTAGGCCAGCGTCGATTGCCCCGTCGCCGCGTGCAGCAGGGCCGAAAGTAGATGTGACGCGCCGCTGTTGTAGCAGAAAACTGCGCCAGGTTCGTGCGCCACCGGCTGCGCCAGCACAAACGCCATCCAGTCTGGACTCGCGATCATCTGCCGCATGCCGTCGCCGTTGTACGGCGCCATCTCGTACCAGTCCAAACCGGCAGTCATCGTCAGGAGATGCGCGATGGTCATCCGGCGCTTGCGTTCGTCGAGCATATCCGGGGCGATCTCCGGGAAAAAGTCGAGCACGGGTTGGTCGACGCTGCGGATGTAGCCATCTTCAATCGCCATCCCGATTAGGATGGAGATGACGCTCTTTGTCGCGGAAAAGAGATGCTGCGCGCTATCCGGCTGGAACGGCGCGAAGTATTCCTCCGCCACCAGGAAGCCGTTGCGGACGACGAAAAGGCTGTTGATGCCAAAATCACCCTCGCGAACGGTGTCAAACGCCGCCCGTAGCGCGTGTGGATCGATGCCCTGTTCCTCGGGTGCGGCGGTGGGCCATCCTGTCGTGGGCCACTGCGCCGCGCGCACCGCAGCAAGTTCGGGCGTGGGCGTTGCGGGAACGGGCGTCGCCGGTGTAGCCATCGCGGACGATAAGGCCACCGTCGCCGTTGGCGTACTGGTAGCGAGAGCGGTAGGGGACAGCGCTGTTGCCGTGTAGCCGGGTAGAGATGGACTTTCGACTGTCGTGCAGGCGCACGTGAAGAGTGCCAGCCCGACGATGAGACACAGAGACAAAAGCGTTCGTCTCAAGCGATCACCGGCGGGCCTTGCAGGACGCGCTCGCGCATCGCTTCGACCGGCCACTCGTCTTCCAAGCCCTTGCCCGCCATAAAAGGGGCAATCATTTCCAGCCACCACGTCGCGCCACGCCGGGCGCGTTCTGCGACCGCGGCTGCGGCGCGCGCGGGTTCCGCACCGGGCGTCATCCCCACACAGACAATGTCCAGGGGACGTTCCTGCTGACGACGCGCTTTCACATACGCGACCGCCTCCTCCAATTGGGCGAGTTCTTCGGTTTCTTCCCAGGTCTGGAATAACGGGAACACGCCATCCCATTTGGCGGCGCGCCGGAAGGGCGCTTTGTTGGGCCAGAAACCACCCACCCAGATGGGGATGCGGGGCTGCTGCAGCGGTTTAGGGAGAAAGTGCGCCTTGGCGATGTGATAATGTTGCCCGGCATAGCTGAAAGGCTCCCCACTCCACAAGCCGACCAGTACATCGAGAGCTTCATCCAGCATCGCGCCGCGCTTCTTGAGATCGGCCTCCTCGCCCAGGTCGTTCCACTCGGCCTCGCCGAGACCAATTCCCACGGAGAGCGTCAGCCGTCCGCCGGAAAGGTGGTCGAGCGAGACAGTTTCACGGGCCAGTTTCCAGGGGCGGCGGCGCGGCAGGGGCGTGACCGTCGTCCCAATGCGGAGGCGCTGCGTGTTAAGGGCAATCGCGGTGAGCGCAACCCAGGGATCGACAAAAGGTAGCGCGTGTCCTGCCATATGATCCCACAGGAAAAAGCCATCCCACCCCGCGTTTTCTGCGTCGCGGGCCAGGTCGGCTAACACACGCGCATCCCCGTAAGGGCCAAAGTTGGGTAAGTATATACCGTATTGCATCGTTGCTCCTTTCTTTTACCACGGCCATGCCAACTTTTGCCAGTTGCCGCGACTCGCTGCCGGATAGCCGCCGAAGGTATACCAGATTTCCCGTGTGGCGGGACAGGCTACATTCGCATAAGCAGTGACGGTGTCGCCATCCCGGGCCTCAATGCCGTCATCGGCCAGAATCTCGATGAGCGCCTTCACCGGAGCGGCGCTGCCGCCCTGAGCGACAAGGCCCTCGACCAGAGTTTCCATGCGTTCGTAGCGGCTGGTGGTGCTGAGCGGGCCGGTCTCGTGCACCGGCGGCGCCTGCGGATGCACGCAATGATGATTGGTTCCGACAAGCCAGCCTTGCACCGGTTCGCGCTTGTAAAAGCCGGTACACGTACATTCGTAGAGGGCATAGGTGTTGGTTTTACCGTCTACGGCGAAGAGCAGCATCCCGCCGTCGCGCTGGATGCGGCCCAACAGCGCCTCAAGCTCCGGGAGCGTCCGGCAGGTTTCGAGGGCTTCGACCATAAACGCATAGCAGGGTAGAGCGGGCGTCTCGCCGTCCGGCGTGTCCCAGGTGGGCAGATAGTTGTAATGAAGCCACAACTGCTCGCGATTGATGCCTGTCGGGGTGAAGACGTCGGCTTCCAACCCAAAGCTGATCGCCGGGATTCTGCCCGTCACCTCGCGGATAGTGACGTAGCCCCACAGGCCGGGCGCGAAGATGTCGTTGTTCCGCGCGACCCAGACCTGCTGATCAAGTTCGATGATCGCCCCGCTGCACTGCGCGGACAGCACGATCTCAAGGTAGGCCCATTCGGCAAGCCGTTGCAATGGAAGGCCCGCGCCTTCAGCCAATCCTTGGAACTCATCACGAAAGCGTGGCGGCAGATTGCGCAACCAGGGCAGCGCGCCCGCTCGCCACCGCTCCACGTCGAGCGTGACGTGAGGCGGAATCCGCTCGCGGGTGTAGCGTTCGATGTTGGTCTCCAGCTTTGCGCCCAAAGACCGGCCCATAGTGTAACCGATCTCAAAAGGGCTGCCGGTCACATGGTAGACGCGCTCCGCAATACGGGTGTCAGCCGGCTCCATACGCTTCATCGTAATCCTCAATTGCCGCCGCGACGACGCGGAAGGCGTGCTCGCGGTCATAGACCCGTTCGACCGAGAACTGCGAGGGTTCTTCTGGGATCAGTTTATACGTGCTGAAATAGTGCCGCAGGCGTTCCACCAGCACGTCGGGCAAATCCGTTATGTCGGCCACATTTCCCCAGAAGCTATCGTTCTCCAGAACGGCCACAATCTTGTCATCGGCCTCGCCGTGATCGATCATTTGCACCCCGCCGACGATCCGCGCGTTTAGAATCACCTCCGACTTGGTAATCGGTCGCTCGCTGATGACGCATATATCCAGCGGGTCGCCATCACCGTGCCGCCCCTCGCCGCACAATGCTCCCACATGATCGCCACAGTACGTGCGTGGAATAAAGCCGTAGAGGGCCGGCGGCTGGGACGAGGTCCGCTGGGGACGGTCGACCCGCAGGTAGCCGGTCACTTTATCCACTTCGTACTTCACCAGATCGAACGGGGTGATTTCGATGTAAGCGTGCACCAGGCCAGGCGGCTTCTTGCCGACTTCCAATCCATGCCACGGGTGTGGCCGCCAACGAAAGAAAGCGCGCGGAAACGTCATGGTAAACCTCCTTTAAAACAGTCTGGTCGTCGTTAACAGAATTGAAAGACGCTCGAAGTCAACGCTCCTGGCCTCTCGTATTTGTATCTTCATGACGTATTCCCCCCATGGTGTGACAATCGAAAGGTTGCGACTGCTTCCGCTATGATGCTTCTCAACCAGTCCCCGAAAGATCGGTCACACCCACAGTCTTGCTCAATGCTTTGTAGGCTGCGGTCTCCACCTCGGCGACACGGTCAAAACAACCTGCGGCTTTCTCAAGATCATTCCGGCGAATGGCCTCAGCCAGCAGGGAAATCGTCGCGATAGATTCTTGCAGCCAGCGGATAGCCTCGGAGAAATCTAACCCTGCCAGCTCCGCGGCTTCTTCGAGGAACGTGATGTACAAGTCCCGACCGGCTGTGAGGTGATCTCCTTCCAGGTCTGGCGGGGAGTTCAGGTACTCGCGCGCCTGTCGCAGGCATTTCGCCGCCGTATCCTCTCCCAACTCCTCAGGCCAGCGGACAATCTCGCGTGCCAATTTCTTCATCGCGGGGATGCCCACCATGTTGACAGGCGGATGGAGCATCGTCTGGCATTGATCAGCGATCGATTTCCGTATGAGTGCAGCGGTCGGTGGAAGCTCCCGCGGAACGTCTATGATCGCCAGGCGGTTTCGTTTGCCCAGACCGGGTACATTCACATCCCAGGCCAGTCGTAATTCGTCCAGCAAGATGGTTTGAACGTCCTTCTCACCGGTATCATGGACATAGGCCTTTTCCGCCTCGTACCCCACCAGCAATACAAAATGGATCGGGATATGCCGTTTACGATAGACACCCTTGTAGAAGGGCAGAAAGAACATATCCAGCGGCCCAAGCACGGGAGGTGTTCCTGCATCGACGGCTTCCCGCGCTTTGTTCCAGGAGAAGTTGAAAGCCCGGTTCTCAATCTCAGTGAAGTCAGCATCGAACAACCCGGCTAAATACTTATGCTGACGAGGCGTTGCCGTGCCCGTGTATATCTGGCGTGGCGGATCGGCTGAGTTGAACCGAAGATAGGCAAATCCTCCGCCCTGCCCCAATCCCCATAAAAACTCATTCGACCAATCTCGCCCGGAACGCCAACAAACCAAATCGCGGATACCGTTGACAGGACATAGTCCAATTCTCTGGCGATGTGGAATCGTCAACAACTGCTTCATGTTAAAACCTCCCTAGAGCCTGATCGCTTCGCCTATTCTATCACACCGTGCTCGCACACAAACCGGCGACGACCGTGCCTTCCAATACAGACCAGAATGCACTTCAAACCGGGGGGCCTGGATCCATCGCCCTTATCGGGCCATGCGCAGGATACACCTGCGTTGCCCTCCTTTCGCGCAAGAAACGCCAACTTGCCAGCGCCACAGGATTATCCCAACAATGAGCCTCCACCGGGAGATCACCGGTAAAGACCGAACCGTCATCCAGAAGCAGTGATACACTGTCATCCGAGTGTCCGGGTGTATGCAGGATTTCCCCGCTGAGACCGATCTGCTGCAGGAGGGGGCGGCTCTCCTGAAACGTGATCGTGACATTGCCTTCCATGGAGATATCGACATAGTTGTCCGAGGGTTTCGTCCAAGACTTCATCATCGGGATGGCCTCCAGCTGGACTTGAAGCACCAGGAGCGGGACGCCCTCCCGTTTGAATTCCTCGGCAAGACCGGCGTGATCAATGTGATAGTGGGTCGCAAGCGCATACCGGATTTCCCCAAGTGACACGCCCATTCTCTTGAGATTAGTTTTCATAGTTCCCATGGTGCCCGGCCAGCCGATGTCCACAAGCAGGCGGGACGTGCCGGCGCTTACAACCCAGTAGTTAGTGGAGCGATAGCCCACATTCACAATTGTGACATACATATCTTTAGACATAGACTCTATCTGAAAATCGTGTTTGCGAGCGTTTTTGGTACATCAGCGGCGATTTTTTGGATAGGTTTGTAGTGTGGCGTCTTTTCGCACAGCAAAAATCATTATATGCTGACATACACAACACGTCAATTCAAGGCAACCGGTGATTTCTCTAACTTGCAGACACGCCTGAGGTCGAAGCATACGTCCTGGTTCAACTTGGCCAATGCCGCCACAGCAATGAGGCTGGCTATGAGTATTCCGCCTGACCTGTTCCCCTCCCTCTCCCTGGTAGAGAGAGGGAGGGTGAAGAAGAACTCTGCGCCATACCAGGACGCAGAAAGGCCAAGTGTCAACTAAGGCACGGATTGCCCATTCAGTGGCTGCGCAGGTTCTGGCGCTGGGGGTACGACCGGCAGGTCCTCTGGCACAGGCTCCGTCTTGGCCGGTTCGGCCAGAGAGGCGATTTCGGTCATCCGGTAATTCTCCATGCCGGCCTGTTTGGCCACGATGCGATAATCAAAGGCGATGCTGCAGGCTTTTCCGTCTATACCGCGGACGGTGAACGAGGTGGCTGTCTTTCCAGCTACGTAAAGCATACAGTCACCCAGGGGTGTAAGAAAGACGTGGTAATCGTCACTCAGGTTGACTGTCCCGGCAAAGTCGGCAGCGATCCTGACCGTCGCCAGGCCATCCGCCAGTGTGGCCGTCCCATAGTCCTCGACCCAGATTTCAGTGCTTTGCATGCCATAGAGGATTTTCTCAGAACCATCTTTGGCCGTGATAAAGGTATTCCACCCTACATCAGCATAGGCTGCTCCATTGCGCTCCATGTAAAAGCGCAACGTACCACTAGGATAGTCCCCATCGCGGCCTTCAAAGATTCGGCCGCCATAGCTCCAGGCGCCGACACCCACACCATCAAAGTAAGCATGGCCAGCCACGCCGTATACAGGCAGGAGTGCAGCGCCGTCGCCGTCAACACGCCCGTAGACACCCGCGACCTCCGAGGCGGCGTCGTTGTTGTCAGCCAGGAAGTACCCGGCAGCCCCATCATCGGCAGAATTGTGATGGCCGTACACACCGTAGGTAGTGCCGCTGGTGGCGCTGGCCTCGCCAAATACCCCACGCCCGCCAGTACCTTGGGCAAGGCCTATGACACCGTATCCATCATAGGTAAGGTCCGAGGCCGCTCCGATGACGCCGTTAGCGCCCGCAAACTCCCCCGCGGCAGTCAACAGCCATCCACTGGGATGAATATCCTCTACCGTCCCGCTGCCGACGAGGCTCCGGATGCCCACGCCGGTGGTCGCCGTATTGGTAAAAAAGCCACTAAAGCCAGTGCCGGAGTTGCTTCGACCATAGATGCCGTAGGTAACGCCACTGTCGGCGCTGGCCTCACCGTACACCCCTCGCCCGCTCGTCGAGGTCGAGACGGCATGGACGCCGTCGCCGCCAGCGTCGCGGACCTCAACGCCGTCGCCGCCGGCGTTGCTCACATGAAGGCCATCTTCGCCGGCATTCGAGACGTAAAAACCATCGCCGCCAGCGTACGAGACGTAAAAACCATCGTCGCCGGCACTGTACACCCAAACGCCATCCTGGCCGGCATCGCTGACGTAGATGCTGTACCAGTTAGCCGAGCTAACGTACAATCCATCACCGTCATTATTGAGCAGCTCCAACACGGGACTGCCAAGCGTGTCTGAGATCAAAGCCCCCGGTCGCAGCGAAAGCGCGTATGGCGTGGCCGTGATCTCGCGGCAACTAAGCGGCGCGCCTCCCACCAGCACTTGCAGCCACAAGGCCTGGCCATCAAAGTCGCTCTGCGTCACATCCAGCGTGACACTGAACAAGCCCTCCACCACCGACACGCCATTTTTGACGATGTCGCTACCCACCTGGGATGTACAGGTACTGTTCTTGTGCAGACGGAAAATCATGTTTCGACTGCCGGTGACCGGCGTACCATCTTCCTCGAGCACGCCCTGGTAACTGATGCGGCTTTCCACCGCAGCCTCTATGCCAGTCACGACTGACGGTTGGCTCCTTTGGTCGGGGCCTGGTCCCTGCCCAGTCACACCATTGACGCTGAAAGTCAAGACCAACAACACCATCGAAACGGCTACTACTCTGCGAAATATCTTGCGGTTCATTTCTGGATCTCCTTTCGTGTATCACACGAGACTGACAGACACGTGAGACCTGGCTCACGCCTCTCTGAGGACCAACGGCAAAAAGACTTTGTACTCCACTGCTCCCCCCGCTGCTCCCACTCCACACCAGAAACCAGCGCAGAGTTGAGCGTCGCTGCCGGCCACCCACTGACCGATTGAGCCGCCCAAAGCGGTAGCAACGCCATCTTGCCCGCCACCGCCGGCCATGACCCACCAGTCAATACTCGCGGCGTTCGGCGCAGCCAGGGCCGTGCCGACCAACAGCAAGCCGGCCAGGACTGCACCTAACGCAAACCATCGTTTATGCTTGAGCTGTTTACGCATCGTTTCCTCCATACATCGTTTCAAGAAGCCCTTCCTTTGGCGCAGGGCATCGCATAGCGCGACCTAGCGCCACGCACTTGCTGTGAAACCTGACAAGGGGAACTTGTGGGGCGGAGACCGCTCTTGGCGTGCGGATAATGGCATCTAGCTACACCTCACACATTCAGTCGGCCGTCGGATACCTGATGATGTCGCTACATCAGCCCGTCAAATCGGTTCGTCGATGCAAGAAGTTATATGCTGTCCGTGATGCAGATGTGACCGTTAGCCTGTGCTCGGGACCGGTTTGGAGTCACGGGGTGATTCTCAAAACAATCTTAGTATAGCATAGAAATGGGGTGAATTCAACAAAGGTTGAAAAGTCAATTCTAGGCAGCCGGTGATTTCTCTAACCTGCAGACACGCCTGAGGTTGAAGCATACGTCCTGGTTCAGCTTGGCCAATGCCGCCACAGCAATGAGGCTAGCTATGAGTATTCCGCTTGACCTGTTCCCCTCCCTCTCCCTGGTAGAGAGAGGGAGGGTGAAGAAGAACTCTGCGCCATACCAGCGCAGAAAGGCCAAGCATCAACTAGGGCACGGATTGCCCATTCAGTGGCTGCACAGGTTCTGGCGCTGGGGGCACGACCGGCAGGTCCTCTGGTACAGGCTCCGTCTTGGCCGGTTCGGCCGGAGAGACGATTTCGGTCATCCGATAGTTCTCCATGCCGGCCTGCTTGGCCACGATGCGATAATCAAAGGCGATGCTGCAGGCTTTGCCGTCTATAGCGCGGACGGTGAACGAGGCGGCTGTCTTTTCAGCCACGTAGAGCGCACAGTCCCCCATAGGTGTAAGAAAGACGTGGTAATCGTCGCCCAGGTTGACTGTCCCGGCAAAGTCGGCAGCGATCCTGACCGTCGCCAGACCATCCGCCAGTGTGGCCGTGCCATAGTCCTCGACCCAGACCTCGGTGCTTTGCGCGCCGTACAAAACTTGTCTGGAGCCATCGCGGGCCATTGTATAGGTATGGTAGGTCCCATCATTATACAGATCCCCTGCATGAGTGAGGTACATGCGCTGCGTGCCACCGGGATAGTCTCCGCTGTAACCCTCCATGATGTTGCCGCTATAGCTCCAGGCGCCGACGCCCACACCTTGATAGTACGCCCAGCCGGCTATGCCGTATGCCGATGTGTTTTGGCCATAGGCAAGCCCAAGCACGCCATCGGATTGCGAGGCAGCGGCAGTCGAGCCGGCTATGAAACGCCCGCCGGCCGCAGTGTTGGCGAGAGAGTCGCTATCCCCGAACACGCCGAAGGAAGTGTCGCCGGTCGAGGTGGCATTGCCCCGCACGCCATAGATTGGGGCAGTGCCCAGAACCCCATATCCGCTGGGTGAGTCGGCTATACCGTAAACACCATAAGTCGTGCCAGTAGAGGAGTCGGCAAAGCCGCGCACCCCCGTGCCGGAGAGTGAATTACTCTCAAAACTCCCGCCGTAGTTAGTGCCGGTGATGGTGCTGGCCAGGGCGTATAGACCCCGTCCGTTGATAGAATCACTTTCAAAATAACCACCATAGGTGGTACCGCTATCGGCGGAGGCATGACCATATACACCTCGCCCGTGGGTGCCTTGAGCCAGTCCTGTCACACCGTAGCCATCCGGTACAAAGTCAGAGGCAGCCCCGATGACGCCGTTAGGGCCGGAAAACTCGCCCGCGGCAGCATAATATGGTGGGTGAAGATATGCTACCTCCCCTCCACCGACGAGGCTCTGGATGCCCGGGGCTGCAGAACTATTGAACAATTTCAACACAGGGCCACCGAGTGTATCCGAGATCAAAGCCCCCGGTCGCAGTGAAAGCGCATACGGTGTGGCGGTGATTTCGCGGCAACTAAGCGGCGCGCCCCCCACCAGCACTTGCAGCCACAAGCCCTGGCCATCAAAGTCGCTCTGCGTCACGTCCAGCGTAACACTAAACAAGCCCTCCACCACCGACACGGTATCCTTGACAATGTCACTCCCCACCTGGGATGTACAGGTACTGTTCTTGTGCAGACGGAAAATCATGTTTCGACTGCCGGTGACCGGCGTGCCATCCTCCTTGAGCACGCCCTGATAACTGATGCGGCTTTCCACCGCAGCCTCTATGCCAGTCACGACTGACGGTTGGCTCCTTTGGTCGGGGCCTGGTCCTTGTCCGGTCACGCCCTTGACGCTGAAAGTCAAGACCAACAACACCATCGAAACGGCCATTACTCTGTGGAATATCTTGCGGTTCATTTCTGGATCTCCTTTCGTGTATCACACGAGACTAACAGACACGTGAGACCTGGCTCACGCCTCTCTGAGGACCAACGGCAAAAAGACTTTGTACTCCGGCGTCCCCACTCCACACCAGAAACCAGCGCAGAGTTGAGCGTCGCTGCCGGCCACCCACTGACCCACTGTGCCGCCTAAAGTGGTAGCAACGCCGTCTTGCCCGCCACCGCCGGCCATGACCCACCAGTCAATACTCGCGGCGTTCGGCGCAGCCAGGGCCGTGCCGACCAACAGCAAGCCGGCCAGGACTGCGCCTAACGCAAACCATCGTTTATGCTTGAGTTGTTTACGCATCGTTTCCTCCATACATCGTATCAAGAAGCTCGTCTTTTAGCGCTGGGCATTGCATAACCGGCCTAGCGCCATACAGCTACTGTAAAGCATAACAAGGGCTATTTGTGGGGTGGAGACCTTTCAAGGTATGTGGATAGTGACATCGACTTGCACCTCTCACATTCAATCAGCCGCCAGCTACCTGACGGTTCGCTGCATCAGCCCGTCAAATCGGTTCGGCGATGTAAGAAGTTATGTCGCTGCCCAAGGTGCGGATGTTGTCTTTAATCTATGCTCGGGACCGGTTTGGATCGCGGGGTGACCCTCAAGACAATCTCAGTATAGCACAGAAATAGGGTGAATTCAACAAAGGTTGAAAAGATTCTCTTGCAACTCGACAATTGATGCGATGAACTCACGGCGACGCTGACGAATCAACGCTCGACCGATGCAGCCATAACGCGGTCTTGCGGTTTGCGACAGATCTGGCGCGGGGATTCGAGAGTGTCGTAGCCTGAGTCACAGACGTTCAGTTGATCACATAGAAACAGCACTGTCGACGCCGGCAGGCTCGCGCTGCGGTTCCAGTGTCAGCGAGGGATAGTGTATGGCCAATTTCCGCAGGCTCTCCAGCGATCCATCCACCGGTTCGTCGGACCAGCGGGCAAACATCCGCAGCGCGCGCGGATTGATCTGGACGATCTCCGCCAGCATCTGCGCCACCGACTCGCGGGAGACCGGATGCGCGATTGCGTGAAACGCGCGCCGTCCCACCTGGACGTACACCTGCGGATTGGCGCACGCGTTGCGATACCAGTCCGTCTTGCCGCCCCACCCCGCCATCACCGTATACGTATCGGCGGCGGAGTCGTGGCTGTACTCCAGCGGCGTGATCCGGTGCTTGCCCGTCTTTCTGTCGGTCGTGTGCAGCAGCAACACTCGCTTACCGATGAGCCATCCCAGGCCGAGTTTGTAAATCCAGATCGGTTGCTTGAAGAGCACCCGCCAGACCGGCCCAGGCCTGTCACGCGGCACCAGATACGTTATCACCACACGCTCAATCGCCAGATAAATCCGTTGAAACAAGCGTCCCCCTGTCTACCGTCTGCCGTCAACCGTTTCCAGTCTACCCCCGCAAGTGTACGGGATAACGGCTGCGCACCCTACCGTCCCCGCGCTTGGCCCAGCCAACAGGGAAGCCATCAACGGCGATGAGCACGAACCCCGCCGGGCCGCGATCCGGCCAGAAGCCACCCCGCAGGTAATTCGCCAGCCGGGGATCGTCTTGCGCCAGGTCAACGACCTCGCGGACGTTCTCGGGGCGCAGCGCCAGCGCCAGCGCGTGATCAGGCCAGACTTTGTTGTGACGCAGCGAGGCCACCCACCAGCCGGGACGCAACACATGTAGACCCTCCCACAGCTTTGGATCCATGGGGGTCACATAGAGATCGTCGGTTTTGGTCAGCAGTAGCCCCTTGTCGGAGACCGGTGTAACCAGCGCTTCGCCGAGGGTCTTTTGACAGAGGTTCCAAATGCGACCCGGGATGGCGCTGCCCGTCCAGCGCTCCGGGAGGTCGTTAGGCGGCTCACCCTGACGGTGCAACAGCGCGTAGAAGTGGCCGTGCCCCGGCCCGGTGTGCGGCCAAAAACGCCCGGCGCGCCGCAACGCCTCCGGCGCGTTCACCCATTCGGGACGTCCAGGATGCAGGCCGGGGACTTGCGGTAGGGTTACAATCTCGAAATCGGGATGCGCCGCCAGGAAGGCGGCGATGACGCCCTCGTTCTCTTCAGGGGCAAAGGTGCACGTCCCATAGAGCAAACGCCCGCCGCGTCGCACCAACGGCGCGGTTTGGTCGAGAATCTGCTTCTGGCGGCGTGAATTGCCGAACACCGTGTCCAGGCTCCAATCGCGGATGGCCTGCGAATCGCGGGAGAAGGTGCCCTCGCCGGAGCACGGCGCATCCACCAGCACCGCGTCGAATAGACCGGGCCAGCGCGCAGCCAGGCGTTCCGGCGTCTCGTTGACGACCAACGCGTTGGTGACGCCCATGCGCTCCACGTTCATCGCCAGCACCGAGGCGCGGCGGCGGACGACTTCGTTGGCGACGAGGACGCCCTTGGGAGCGTCATGCTCCGGCGTGGCAGCCATCATTCGTGCGGCAATATGAGTAGCCTTGCTGCCAGGCGCGGCAGCGAGATCAAGCACCCATTCGTCAGGCTGGGGATCGAGGAGCACCGCGGCTGCCATCGCGCTGGGGTCTTGCATATAGTAGACGCCGAGTGTGTGGTAGAGATGCACACCGGCCTGTCCCTCTTCCTGCAACCACAGTCCCTCGGGACACCAGGGGATGGGCAGCGTCTCCCACGGGATGCGCGCGCGCAGCTCGTCCAGCGAGCCGCGCGCGGGGTTAAGCCGCAGTCCAATGTCGCGCTTGGTCAAAGCAACAAAGAAGGCGTCAGCGCAGCCCGCTTCATCGCTAAGCCAGTTGCGCATCCGCTCAACAAATTTGGTAGGCCAGGTATCGGGTATGTTTGTCATGTCTCCATTATACAACACGTAGCGGGGTGATTCCGCGAAACCACCCCGCCGTAAGTTTTCCGTAAAGACCGGATTGGATCTGAATTAAGCCGATTCAGGCCGCACGCCAGCCATCAGCAGGCCCAACTGCTCACGGGTCGCGGACGCTGCATCCACTTCACCGATGATCTCGCCCTTGTACATGACGACGATGCGGTCCGCCAACGCCATAATCTCGTCCAACTCCGACGAGACCAACAGCACAGCCACACCGGCATCACGCTGCTTCACGATTTGGCTGTGGATGAACTCAATCGATCCTACGTCAACGCCGCGCGTGGGCTGCGCGGCGACAAGCAGTGCGATCTCGCGCCCCAGCTCTCTGGCGACGACCATCTTCTGTTGGTTCCCGCCGGAGAGGTTGCCACCCGGTGTTTCAACGTCCGGTGTACGTACGTCGAACAATTGGATCAGGCGCGCGGCATTCGCGTCGATCGCCGGATAATCGCGCACCCATCCCCGCGCAAACGGTGTAGCATAGTAACGATTCAACACCAGGTTCTCACTCACCGGATAAGGTTCAACCATCCCATAACGGTGACGATTTTCGGGGATGTGGGCTGAACCGCGCTCCGTGAAGCGGCGGGGTTGCGCTTTCGAGACATCCTCACCCGTGAAGATCATATGCCCCTCTTCGATTGGGCGCAGGCCGGTCACCGCCTCGACCAGTTCCGTTTGGCCGTTACCCTGCACACCCGCGACACCCAGGATTTCTCCCGCGCGTACCCGAAACGTCATCCCGTTGACGGCAGTTGAACCACGCTCATCGCGCACGCGCAAGTTCTGCACGTCCAACACCACGTCGCCGGGATTGGACGGATTCTTGGGAACTTTGAGGATGACCTCGCGCCCCACCATCATCGAGGCCAGCGAACCCTGTGTGGAAGATTCCGGGAGCGCCTCTCCCACAACCTTCCCACCGCGCATCACGACGATACGATGTGCGACCGCCAGAACTTCCTTCAGCTTGTGCGTGATGAAGATGATCGAGTGCCCCTGTGAGACAAGCTGCCGCATCACACGGAACAGGTCCTCGATTTCCTGGGGGGTGAGCACCGCCGTCGGCTCATCCAGGATCAGGATTTGCGCCTGGCGATACAGCGCTTTGATGATTTCTACGCGCTGTTGGACACCGACGGGTAGATCCTCGATGATGGCGTTAGGGTCGACTTCCAAGCCGTAGCGCCGGGAAAAATCATCCACCTGGAGTCGCGCGCGGTTGATGTCGAGGAAGACTTTGTCACGCATAACCTCCGATCCCAGGATAATATTCTCCGTCACCGTCATCGGTTCGACGAGTTGGAAGTGCTGATGCACCATACCCACGCCGCGTACAATCGCGTCACGCGGGCTGGTGGCAACGAATGGTTCACCCTGGATGAGCACTTCGCCCTCGTCTTGATGATACAGCCCATAGATGATGTTCATCAGCGTGCTTTTGCCCGCGCCGTTCTCACCGAGCAGGGCCAGGATCTCGCCGCGATGCAATTGAAAACTGACGTGATCATTCGCTAACACGCCGGGGAACTGCTTAGTGATATTCCGTGCTTCAAGAACAACGTCTGTATCCATGGCTTTACTCCGATTCATAGACCTTACCCTCGGCGGCAGGTGCACGCGTGCGTCCGACAAAGCCGGTCACGGCCACAATGGTCACCACGTAGGGCAGCATACTGATGAAATGCCGGGGGACGGTTGTAACACCGGCAAGTAGCAGCTCATTTTGCAACGCCTGGGTATAACCGAAGAGTAACGCCGCGCCAAACGACCCGACAGGCGTCCAGTTGCCAAAGATCATCGCCGCAAGCGCGATAAAGCCACGCCCAGCAGTCATGCCTTCCTTGAACTGTCCCACGGCCTCCAGCACCAAGAAAGCACCCCCCAGCCCGGCCAGCATCCCGCCGACGATAGTATTGTAATAGCGCATCTTGTTGACGTTGATACCCACCGTGTCGGCAGCGCGGGGATGCTCGCCGATTGCCCGCGTGCGCAATCCCCATTTGCTGTGGAACAACAGTACTTGCAGCAGGATGACGAAGATCAGTGCCAGATACGTAATCAGTCCATTGGAGAAAAGCACTTCTCCCAGGACGGGAATTTGGGAGAGCAAGGGTATCGTTATGTTGCCGAACTTGCCCTTGCTGATCCAGTCGGGATTGAAAAAGTAAGTCGTCAGTCCGGTCGCCAGAGTGATAATCACCGTACCGCTGATAATCTGGTTCACTTTATAGCGAATGCTCAACAGGGCATGAATGTAGGCCATGAGGCCGCCCACCAACAGTGACGTCATCGTCGCCAGAAAGAGGCTAATCGGCAAAGGTAAACCGCCGGTTTGCACCTTCACCACAAAAGCACCAAAAGCACCGGCCAGCATCATTCCTTCGATACCGATGTTGATGATGCCAGAACGCTCACAAATCACACCGCTCAACGCGCCAAGCGTCAAGGGAACGGCAGCCCGCAGTGCAAAGTTGAGGGCGCTCTTCCCAAATAACACGCGCAACCACGTTTGCCCCAATGCCGTGCGATCCACCAGCACCGCCAGGGTAAAAATCACAAGCACGGCGATCCAACTCCAGCGGGAGGTAAGGCGCGTTAAAGTGGAAAGAGTGTTTCCATTCTTATTATTGTTTGCTGCGCTCATGATATCCTCCTACTCTTGGCTCCAACTGGAGGCCACCGTCTCCTGTTGCAACAGCTCCTCAGGCGTCGGTTTGCGCATCCGGTACAGGGAACGGACAATCTCCGGGGCCGCCACAAACGCCAGAACCAGCGCCTGAACAACCTGGATGATCTGTCTGTCAACGCCAGAATCGAACTGCATCTTCGCCGAACCGGCATTCAGCCCACCCAGCAAAAACGAGGATAGGACAACGCCAAATGGATGGGTTTGTCCAAGCAGGGCGATCGTGATACCTTCGAAACCAACCCCGCCGGTGAACTCCGGCGCAAACTTGTAGTTGAGCCCCAGTGTCTCTACCGCGCCCGCCAGACCGGCCAGGCCACCGGCGATGGCCATCGACAGCGCCATCGTGCGGCCCACCCGCATGCCGGCGTAATGCGCCGCGTGCGGATTCTGGCCCACCGTGCGGATTTCAAAGCCTAAGGTCGTCTTCCACAGCACCCACCAGGCCAACACCGCCATCAACAAAGCCAGAAATATGCCCCAATGGACACGATCTAGAATCTGGGGAAACAACTGCGGAAGACGCGCACTTTCGAACACATCCCGCGTCTGGGAAATTGCTCGCGCCGCAGCAACCGGATCGGAAAGCGGGCCAGGGATTTGCCCTGAGGTGCCGCCCGCGTACACCGTCCAACCGGCAAACAGCGAGGCGACGTAGTTGAGCATAATCGTCGTGATAACTTCGTTCGTTCCCTTCCAGACCTTCAACCAACCGGCAATTCCCCCCCACAACGCGCCGCCGAGAATCCCGGCCAAAAGCGCCAGCGGCAAATGGATCACCATAGGAAGACCTTCAAAGTTGACCCCCACCGCGACCGAAAAGATCGTGCCCATCAAAAACTGTCCAGAAGCGCCGATATTGAATAGACCCGCTTTGAACGCAAAAGCTACCGAAAGCCCCGTCAAAATAAACGGCGTAGCCTTGCGAATCGTCTGCGAGAGTGCCGTCAGACTGCCCACCGCCCCTTTCAACAACCCCCAATAAGCGACTAGCGGATTGTCGCCTGATAAGAACATCACAAGCGCACCGACCAACAAGGCGGTGCCGATGGCCAATAACGGCATACGGACTGTCCGCCAAACAGTCTTAAAGGAAAAAGCTTTTTTCGTCTCCTTCACCTGTACCAAATTACCACCTCCTTAACGTAACTGTCAGGTGTCAGCCGTTAGCAGCAGAAGTGAGGCAGTCAACAAGTGGGAATCTCGTCGCTGACAGCCGATTGCTAATCGCTAACTGCTGCTCGCTGCGCAGTCACAATCGCCTGGATCGCGCCGGCTTGCGCCTCAATGCTCTCCGTCAGACGGAATTGCACCAGTGCGCGGTACAGATTGTGCTCCGCATCCTTTGTTTTGAAGTATACATTGCCTTCCAGGTAGTCAGTGAAAAATCGCAATCCTAGCTCGAAGGCGATCAACCGCACCGCGTCATAGATGTAGTCGTAGTCCTTGCCGGTCAGAAAATGTCGCGCCTCGGCCAGATAGCCTTCTAAAATCGCCTGGCATAAGTCGGTTTCAAACCACACCGCGTCGAGAGCACAGGTTTCTTCGCCTAGAGGGTTGCAGCACGAGCGCAAGCAATCGCCAATGTCGTAATGTACCAACCCGGGCTTCACCGTGTCCAGATCGACGACGCTGACGGCCTGCCCGGTGACGTTGTCGATCATAATGTTGTTGACTTTGGGATCGCCGTGAATGGGACGCAACGTCAACACACCACGTTGGACCGCATTCTCCAAAACCGAGGCCCAGGTCCGCCGCCGCGCCACAAAATCACGCGCATACGCAATCTCCGCTGAGGTATGGTGATGATCCCGCGCTGCAACGGCATCGTAATGCGCGAGATAACGTGGAGTGATGTGAAACCCTTCCAGCGTATCGTAAAGCGTCTCCGCCGGCAGATCGCTGATTGCGCTATGGAAGCGCCCCAACGCATAGCCGACTTCCTCTGCATGGCGCCAGTCCCGGATTGTGTCATAGGTCTGAGCACCTTCCACAAAGGTGGTAACGCGCCAAAAGCCGGCCTCAGGATCAACCCAGTAGTCCGCACCGCTCTTCGTCCCAATAATGTCGGGCGTCTCCCAGCGGCGTCCCGGTGAACCGGTTTCCCGGCCATTCGATGCCCGCAGGTGTTCCATAAACGTGCGCATATTCAGAATGATCAATTCTGGATGTCGAAAAACCTGCTGGTTGACTTTCTGAAGAATCGCCTTTTCGCGAGGATCAGACGCCAGTCTGATCAAAAACGTATCGTTTACATTGCCGGAGCCATAGCGCTGCACATCGAGCACCTCGCCGGCGAAATCGAAGTGTTCTGCAACCGACAGTAACGACTCAGACCCGTTCAACAGCACCACACAGCTCCCTTAAAAACAGAGGCAACGCACTTTTTCGTCACACCTATCGCGAATCGTTCAAGCACGTTGCCCCTTACCAAGTAGAGGAAGGTGTATACACACAGAGGTATCTACACCTTCCCCACTGACCTCAATTACTGACCGTAACCGGTAGAGAGAGCGCCGCTCTTCAGGCCCTCGTCAATGGTTTTCAGTGCCTCCTTGACGTTGGCCGGAATCTGGCTGTCGAAATCGTGGAACGGGGCCAACCCCGCCGCACCGAAATAGTTGCCGCCTGGGAATTTGCCGTCTTTCGCCAGCTTTGCCAATTCGACAACACCCGGTGTGATCATCTTCATCGCGCTGGAGACCAGACAGGGCTGCGCGCCGGGAACGGTTTCCCACTGATCGGAGTCCACACCGATGCAGTAGAGACCCGCGTGCGTCGCGGTCTCTTCCAGAGCACCGTTGCCCGTCATACCACCCGCGCCGAAGATCACATCCGCGCCCTGGTCAATCGCCTGCGCCGCGGTCGCCGCACCCCACTCGGGGTCGGTGAAGGCCTGACTGATCTCGCCAGGGTGGTAGGTAGAGATGATCTTGATGTTAGGATCGACCGACTTCGCGCCAGCGATGTACCCTTCGTTGAAGGCCACAACCGGCGGAATCAGGTCGGTACCCAACACGGCTGCGATGGTACCGCTCTTCGACAAGTATGCGGCCAACACGCCGGCCAGGTACCCTGACTGATCCTCATGGAAGATCAGACCGGTCAGATTGGGAAGCGTCTCACTCTGAGACTGATCCACGCCGATGAAATTGATCTTCGGGTACTCTTTCGCCATCTTGATGGTGGCGTCGCCCAGGGCAAAACCGACGGTGACGATGAGATCGTAACCTTCATCCGCAAACTGCTTGATGTTGTTTTCGTAGTCCTTGGCGTCGGTCGTCTCGATGTACTTCACCTCGGCATTGAGTTCCTTACCAGCCTGCTCAACACCTTCCCACGCCGACTGGTTGAAGCTGCGGTCATTGACCCGCCCAACGTCGGTAACCAACCCGATCTTGAACTTGCCGCTGCCACCACCGCCGCAGCCACTCAGCAACATGCTGGCGACGATGAGTACAGACAATAGGGGCAAAACCATCTTACGCATTAGAGATCCTCCTGTTTAGTTAAAGTGATTGATTGAAACTAGCATTTGCACGGCACTGTGCCGCTGCCTCATGTAACGAGGCTTTTTTCTCTGCATATTCTCGAAGAGCATCACCCCCTTTCTAAACCAAGGTAGGGGTAAGCAAATCACCCCACTTCACAACCCAACTCTCCCAAAAGCCATCCGGATTCCAGATATGTTACTCGACTGGGACGGCTTCTTCCAGGACAACCTCAGCGGCAACTTCCGGTTCGATAACACGAAATTCCAACGCCCCATCCGCTCCATCGGCGCCGCTGCCAGCGACATCAGTGGCAGTCACGTCAACGCAGATGTGCGCTCCGGGGCCAAAGTTGCCGCGCAGAATTTGCACGCTCAACGGACTTTCGACGTAGCGCTGGATCACCCGGCGCAATGGACGCGCGCCAAACTGCGGATCATAGCCTTGCCCGGCTAGCCAACACTTGGCGGCCTCGGTCAATTCAACATGCAGATTATACTCACTCAACCGCGTTTGCACCTCCTGCATCTGCAAATCCACGATACGCGTCACATCATCCAGTGTGAGATTTGCAAAGATGACGATCTCATCCACCCGGTTGATAAACTCTGGGCGGAAGGTCTCCTTAAGCGCGGCAAGCGTCCGGCGGCGGACCTCCTCGTCCAGATCATCGGCCCCGCGCGCGAAGCCCAATGCCCCGCCGCGTTTGCCGTAAGCCGTGCCGATGTTGGACGTCATAATGACCACCGTATTGCGGAAATCGACGCTGCGTCCCTGCCCGTCAGTGAGACGGCCCTCATCGAGGATTTGCAGCAGCGCGTTCCACACATCCGGGTGCGCTTTCTCGATCTCATCGAAGAGCACCACCTGGTAGGGTCGCCGCCGCACGGCCTCGGTCAATTGACCACCCTGGTCATAGCCTACGTAACCCGGCGGCGCGCCGAACAGCCGCGAGATGGTATGGCTCTCACGGTACTCGCTCATGTCGATGCGCAACAGCGCGTCCTCGTCGTCGAAGAGGAACACGGCCAGCGCCTTCGCCGTCTCGGTCTTCCCCACGCCAGAAGCGCCCAGGAAGAGGAAGCTGCCGATGGGACGGCGGGGGTCCTTCAACCCGGCCCGCGCCCGGCGGATGGCGTCCGCGATGGCGTTGATGGCCTCGTCCTGCCCGATGATATGCTGCTGGACGGCCTCTTCCATGCGTAGTAGCTTGTCGGCCTCTTTCTCCAACACCTGGTACACCGGGATACCCGTCCACGCCGAAACGACGGCGGCGATGTCTTCCGCTTCCACCAACTCATCCAGTTGATGGCGGCCTAGCCACTCCTCACGCTTGACGGAGAAGTCCTCCTCCTGACGTAGACGTTGCGTCTTCACCTCGGCGGCGCGCTCGTAGTCTCGCATGTTGCCCGCCGCTTCTTCTTCGACGCGCAAGCGGTTGATTTCCGCTTCCATTTCCTTCAAATCCGGCGGCAATGTAAAGAGTGCCACCCGCAAACGCGCAGCGGCCTCGTCTACGATGTCGATGGCCTTGTCGGGCAGATGCCGGTCGGTGACGTAACGATGCGCCAGGCGTGCTGCCGCCGATACCGCTGCATCGGAGATGCGCACTTTATGGTGCGCCTCGTAACGATCGCGCAGGCCGCGCAACATTTCGATCGTGTCTTCTACCGAAGGCTCTTCCACGAAGACCGGTGCAAAACGGCGCTCCAATGCGCCATCTTTTTCGATGTACTGCCGGTACTCGTCCAACGTCGTCGCACCGATGCACTGCAACTCGCCGCGCGCCAGCGCCGGCTTGATCATGTTCGACGCATCCAGCGCCCCCTGCGCGTTCCCCGCCCCAACGACGGTGTGCAGTTCATCGATGAAGAGCACGATCTCGCCTTCGGCCCGCTGCACCTCTTCGAGGATGGCCTTGAGCCGTTCCTCGAACTCGCCGCGGAAACGCGTCCCCGCGACCAGCGCGCCCAGGTCAAGTAACACCAGGCGCTTGCCCTTGAGGATTTCGGGCACGTCGTCGCCGGCGATCTTCTGCGCCAGCCCTTCAACGATGGCCGTCTTGCCAACGCCCGGCTCACCGATAAGCACGGGATTGCTTTTGGTGCGGCGCACAAGAATCTGGATCACCCGCTGGATTTCCTCATCACGCCCAATCACCGGGTCGAGCTTGCGCTCACGCGCCATCTGGGTCAGATCGCGGCTGAAGCGCGTCAACACACGGAATTGTGCTTCGGCCTGAGGACTGGCGAGTTTTTGACCACCGCGCATCTTCTGCACCACTTCCATCGTGCGATCACGAGTGATGTTGTTATCTGCCAGCAGCCGCGCGACGCCGGTATTGCGTTCCAGAGTAATCGCCAGGAACAGATGCTCCGTGGAAATATACTCATCCTTGAGCGCGGTTACTTCTTCCTGGCTAAGGTCGAGCACGCGTTTAACACGCGGGGTAATGAAAATTTGCTGCCCGCCGCCCGCGCCATAGATGCCGGGCCGGGAATTCTGCCGCAGCAACATATCCAGCGCATCGGATAATTGCCCGGGATTGGCCCCCATTTCCAGCAATAACGCCGGGACGGTACCCTGCTGTTGTTGAATCAAAGCCAACAATAAGTGTTCTACATCAACCTGGCTGTGCCCATAGCGGGTCATCAACTCCACTGCCCGCTGTGCCGCCTCTTGAGCACGCTCGGTGAAACGGTCAAAACGCATCATAGACTTTGTTCCTCTCAGTGATTGGTCATGAGAAATAAGTAACCAGTAATCAGTAATCAGGCCAGAGCGTTCAGTGCGGCTTGCGCAGCGGCCTGCTCTGCCAGACGCTTGCTGGAACCCTGCCCTTCGCCTGCCACTCGCTCGTTCAACAGCACCTGGGCTGTGAACACTTTGGCGTGATCGGGACCGCTCTCATCGGCGATCCGGTACACCGGCGTGATCCCGAGGTCAGCCTGCGCCCACTCCTGGAAGCGGGATTTGGCATCGACATCGGCGCCAGCGCGGAGAATCGCCTGGGCCTCCTGCACAAACCACGGTTCCAGGCGCTGCCACGTGATTTCCAGGCCACCATCCAAATAGAGCGCCCCTACGAGCGCTTCGAAAGCATCGCACAGATTAGCCGCGCGAGTGTTTCCGCCGCTTTCCTCTTCCCCACGTCCCAAACGCAAAGCATCGCCCAGTCCAAGCCGATGTGCCAGCAAGGCCAACGTGGGCGTACACACCAACATTGCCCGCAAGCGCGTCAACGGGCCTTCGGAGAGATCGGGGTGGTCTTGATACAGCCAGGCTGCAACCAGGAAATCGAGCACCGCGTCGCCAAGAAACTCCAGCCGCTGGTTATGGTATTCTTCGCCGCCTTCTTCGGGATGCTCATGTGCGAAAGAAGGGTGCGTCAGGGCAAGTTCCAAAAGTTCCGGGCGTGCAAACTGGTACTGTAAACGTCTCTGGACTTCAGCGGTTGCGATGGTCCTCCCTCCTCTGATCGTCTCATTCATCATTCGTTCGGTAGCCAGGTAATCTCGGCGACGAAACATCTCTGCCGGGAAGACGGCCCACCGCTCTCCCCAACAGCACACGCACTAACGTGTATGCCTATTCTACCTCTAAAACAAGGCTTTGCAACAAAAGACAGGTGGCATACCTTTAGATCAAGAAATTACCGGGGATGCTGCAGAGGCAACAGGAGATCAGAAACGCGCATCAAAATCGATCACGATGGCACAGGATGAATAGGGGGAGACACAAGTGCCGATCCGTCTATCTGAGATAGTGATTGTGATGACCCTTTCGGATAGGCAGTAAAGCTATGCAGGATGCGCCGCGACCGGAGAAACCGCCACAGGAGAAGGTGCAATTGCGCGCTTGCGCCACACAAAAAACCACAGCGCCACCCCGCCGACGACGGAGAGTGCGCCGCCGCCCACCAACCCCACCGTCCACGTCACCCGATGCCGCCGTTGTTCCACGTCATAATGGCGACGCGCCTCAGCAACCAAATCGCTACCCAACTGTTCCACAAAAGCAGGAGAGGGCACAACGGGTGGCATATCGCATACCACGACCTGCCTCAATGCCTGTTCCTCCTCGGCGGGCATGCTCTCCTGCAAGACAATGTAACGTTGTGCCCTAGACTTCATCAAGCCATCCCTCCGGGATCATATCGCGTAAACTAGTCAGGGTGCGATGATATAGCGCCTTGATTGCCCCTTCGGATTTTCCCATCACCACTGCAATTTCAATATTTGACATCTGCTCCACAAACTTCAAAATCAGTAATGTTTTCCGGTCTTCCGGCAAATCCGCCAACATCTGTTGCAAGAGCGCGCGTTCCTCCTGCGCTTCGACGTAGTCGTTCGGCGCTCGAGCCGGCGAATGAAACGGCAGTGCGGTGTCGATGGCGACGCTTGGATGTCGGCTGATATCGCGATACCAGTTGACCACCAGATTGTGCGCGATGCGAAACAACCACGCCTGGAACGACGCCCCCTTCTCGCGGTAGCTCTTGATCCCGCGTAGCGTCCGGTAGAACGTCCGCGAGGTCAAATCCTCCGCCTCTATTGGATTGCCGGTGTGCCGGTAATTATAATTGTAAATGCGTCCCACGTAGCGCCGGTAAAGCTCGCCGAACGCCTCCGGGTCGGATTGCGCACGCGTAATCAGGCCGCGTTCTTCATCCTGCTCCATACCCCCTCCTCAAGCGACCGCCCTCCCCGCCTCTAGTATACCAGATTTGGCCGTCGCCGGTATTATGGAAAGGATGTCACGGGTTAAGCATATCCGACTCAAGCGCAACGTATATAACTTAACACCATACTCGCGAAAAAGTTGTGACAAAGACTACGAAAGTCTCACTCGACACTTGATCGAACAGATCATCGCGCTGAATCAGCGATTCGCTCAATACAAGCACGTACTGAGACTTTTGCAGCCTGAGATCAAGCTGCTTTCTGTACCAGCCGTTTGATCTCGTCACCACTGATGACTTCTTTCTCTTGCAAGATGCGGGCGATTTCGTGGAGTGTGTCACTGTGCTGCTGCAATAGCTCCACCGCATGCCGTTCGGCACCTTCGATGATACGGCGCGTCTCCTTGTCGATCAATGTCGCCGTCTCCGGGCTGACGTCGCTGCGCACACCTTCCAGGCGAGCGAGATACCCCATGCCCTCATCCTGCGCATAGCGCACCGGGCCGAGCGCCTCCGTCATCCCGAACTCCGTCACCATGCGCCGCGCCAAAGTAGTCGCAACCTGCAAGTCGTTGGCAGCCCCCGTGGACGTGTCGTTGAAAACGAGGCGTTCCGCCGCGCGTCCGCCCAGAATCACCGCCAAGCGCTCCTCCAACTCGCGCTTGCTCATCAGATAGATGTCCTCTTCCGGCATCTGCATGGTGTAGCCAAGCGCGCCTTTCGCCGTGGGGATGATGCTGACTTTATGCACGGGATCGGTATCCGGCTGCAACTGCGCGACCAACGCATGTCCGCCCTCGTGATAGGCCACGCGGCGTTTGAGTTCGGGCTTGAGCGTGATCTTGCGCTGCAATCCGGCGACCACACGCTCGATGGCGAGGTCGAAATCGCCCATTGTCACGGCCTCGCGGTCGCTGCGCACTGCCAGCAGCGCCGCCTCGTTGACGATGTTCGCCAGATCTGCGCCCGAAAATCCGGCGGTGATCTGCGCTACACGTCCCAGGTCTACATCCTGCGCCAACTGCACGTTGGTGGTGTGGATGGCAAGGATCTGCCGGCGGCCTTCGTCGGTGGGCATCCCCACCTGCACCTGACGGTCGAAGCGTCCCGGACGAAGCAACGCCCGATCCAGAATTTCGGGCCGGTTCGTCGCCGCCATAATGATGACGCCCTGGTTGGGTTCAAAACCATCCATTTCAGACAAAAGCTGGTTCAGCGTTTGCTCGCGCTCGTCATTAGAGCCGAGCGCCCCCACTGTCGAACGCGACTGCCCGATGGCGTCGATCTCGTCGATGAAAACAATACACGGCGCGCGGTGTTTGGCCTGCTCGAAGAGATCGCGGACGCGCGCCGCACCCACGCCCACAAACATCTCCACAAAATCGGAACCGCTGATGGAGAAGAAAGGCACGCCGGCTTCTCCGGCGGTCGCCTTCGCTAGCAGGGTCTTGCCCGTGCCCGGCGGCCCGACGAGTAGCACACCCTTGGGCAGCTTTGCACCCAAGCGGGTGAAGCGCTGCGGATCTTTGAGGAAATCGATGATCTCTTTCAACTCGACTTCCACCTCATCCACACCACCGACGTGCTCGAACTTGATGCCCGTCTTCTCGCCGGTGATCTCCTTCGCCCGGCTCTTGCCGATCGACATCACACCCGCCCCGGCCTGACCCATGCGCCGCATTCCGAAGTACCAAATGAGGCCCAAGGGCAGCAACGGAATGACCCAACCAAGCAGCATTGGCAACAAGGCGTTAGCCGGCGCTTCGGCAGAGAACTTCACCCCAGCATCGACCAACCGCTGAATCAGGTCGGGGTCATCCACGCGTACGACGTTGTTGGCTCGACCCTGCGTCTCAGCGGCGGCATCCTCACAGCACGTGTACAGGATGCGATCTTCCGTCAACTGCACCTCGGCGATCTCGCCCGCCTCCAACTGCTCGATGAACTGGCTGTACGGCACCTCCGTCCAGCGAATAACCATCGGACGAAAAATCAACTGCTGGAATAGCCCGGCGAGCAGAAGCGCCACCAGCAGATAAATCGCTGAAAAACCCACTTTTTTACTCTGTTGTTTATCCATGGTTACCTCCAATACGTCCTTTTACCAGTATCGCACAAGAGGATTAACAAAGCATTAGCGATAGCTTAGAATATGCATAGAATTTTGGCAAGGACTACTTGAATGGTTAGAAGACGTGGAGGACCAACGCATCCTCCAGACGGCGCTTGACCGTGTGCGAGTTGGTCCAGAAGCCGCCGGTGCCATTCCGCTAGAGGTAGCGCTGAATGAACTATGAAGCATAGATTGACCAAAGCGCGTTAAGAGAGACGCAAGCTACACCTGGAAATGTGCACCAACGTCTCAAACAAGCGCTAAAAAACTGTAGTACTACTTTTTCCCGTCAGGCGGATGACTCGTCGTCTGCCCCTTCACTGTCCTCGTCCTCCAACACCACCTCCGTCTTTATCAGCTCGCGCAGCAATAGGGTGGCATACGCGCCTTTGGGGGCGAAAAACGAGAGGGTGAGGGCGTCCGTGCTTTCCATCTGCCACGATAGTCCTTCGGGATAGTAGCGCAGGGGACGACGGCTGCCCTTCGCCTTGAACGGGCGGAAATCCGCCGGTGCAATCCCAACTTCTGCGAGAATCACCGCTTCCAGCGCCCCGGCCTCAGCCTGCGCCCCAAGCATCTTGTAACCGTAGATCGGCCCGGTGGCGCTGATCTCCCAGGCTTTCGCGCGCGGGCGTTCGGCGGCAACGTCCTCCACGATGAAGATGCCACCGGTCTCCTCCTTGCGGGCTACATCGCCGGGCAGCACGTCGTCCAGCAGACCGCGCTCGATGCGCGCCGCGAGCACGGCGTTGAAGAGCGCCGACTGCACCGCACTGACGAGGAATTGGCGCATCTTGTAGGAAAGGTGGTGGATGCCATGCGTGCGAAGCGTCGCGCGGTCGTTGCGCAGCAACAGCAGGCCCATCTCGTGGTTGTTGCCACGATTGCCGAAGCGCTGCCGCCCGTACCCGTTGGGGACACCGCGCGCCAGCAACCGTTCGACGATGGCAGCAGCGCGCGGTCCAGCCTCCGGCGCAACGTCGCGGAGGCGCAAGGTGAAGCGGTTGCCACGCAAGTGTCCGCTACGCAGTTTGTTCGTGTGCCGCTTCGCCCAGAGAATCCGCGCCTTGTCCACGTCGAGCGCCAGAATCTTCTCCGGTGGCACCCACTGGACGCAGAGCGTCTGCCGGGTGACGGCACGCGCGTCCTTCAAGCCCGCGCTGCTGATCTCCCGCTCGGAGACGCCCAACGCCCGCGCAAGCTGCTGGATCAGCGCCAACGTCGAAATGTCGCGCTTCTCCACACCGAAAAACGTGTGCTCACCCTCGCCGCACGGTACGTAGGCAGGAACTTCTTCCACAACAAAGTCGTCGATCTCGACGCGCATCTTGCCGCCAATGCCCGGCAGGTCCGGTGTCACATACGGAATCTCCCAGTTCAACATTGAGTATACTCCCGAGAAAACAAACTATAAAAAATCGGAGAAGTGGGGGTTTGGGGGCGGGCTGCGCCCGCCCCCAAACCCCCACCCCAGGTTTTTTTGAGAAGCTGCAATTTGCTCTATTCCGCGAGAAGATAGGCGATGAGCAAGCGTATGGTGGCCTCAATCGAATCGCGGTGAGTGCGCTCGTAAGCGTGCGAGGCATCCACCCCCGGCCCAACCAACGCGACTTTGAGATCGGCGCCGGCTTGCAAGGCCGCTTCACCGTCGGAGCCGTAGTATGGATACGTATCCATTTTGTACGGTATAGCATGTTCGCTCGCCAAGCGCTCCAACTTCCGCCGCATCCCCAAATCGTAAGGCCCGCCGGAGTCTTTGGCACAAATCCCCACACTGAACTCGTCCGAATTCTGCCCCTCGCCGACGGCAGCCATATCCACAGCGACCAATTCCTGCGCATCGGCAGGTATCCCCGTCGATGCGCCGTGACCGACTTCCTCATAATTGGAGATAAGCGCGTTCACGCGATAGCGCGGCGCTATACCGGCCTGGTGCAGCGCGAGCAGCGCCCCATAGATGCAGGCCACGCCCGCCTTGTCGTCCAGGTGCCGGGAACGGACGAAGCCATTAATCATTTCCACGCGCGGATCAAGGTAGATGAAGTCCCCAACGTTGATGCCCAATTGCACGGTCGTTTCCTGGCTGTCGGTGACGGCGTCCAGGCGCACTTCGTAGTTCTCCTGCTTGCGCTCCAGCGCGCGCACCTCGGCCCCGTGAATGTGAACGGAAACCTTGATCGGCAGAATGCTGCCGCGATAACGCTGACCAGCCGCTGTCACCACCGTGCAGCCCTCGCCTTCGATAGCATGCCAATCGTACCCGCCAAGCTGAGTCAGTTCCAAGCGCCCGTTGCCCTTGATCTTTTTGACCATCGCGCCCAACGTGTCGACGTGCGCGGTCAGAGCGCAGGGGCGTGTGGCATCGCCGGCCCACGTCAACACCAGCCCACCCTTCATCGTGCGGCTGACGTTCAACGGCAGGTCACGCACAGCTTGTTCAACATAGGTCATCGCCTGCTCGGTATCGCCGGTTGGACTGGGGGTGTTCAGCAGCCCGACCAGAAATTCCAGAATCGGGTCCATTGGAATCGCGGGAAGTGTCATTGTAACCTCCTCCATGCTCAACGGGTTTAACGGATTCAGCGGGATGTTTCCGCTCAATCCCATCTATAGTGCAGTATAATCCCATCAAGCCAGGGAGCAAATGACAAATGAAGGAAAGACTACAAAAGTCTCAGCACGTATTGCCCCTGTAGACCTGAGATTTAGCGTATATACTGGCCCAAGCAGGCCTCGTGAGACTTTTGTAGTCTTGGTTTCCATCGAGTATAATGGGGGAAATATCCAACGAGGAAGGATTGATGTGCAGCAGTTAATTGACGGTGCGCGCGAGTTACAGATTCGCCTAACCCCGGAGCAACTGGAGGCGTTAGGCGCTTACCAACACGCGCTGGTAGAATGGAACGAACAGTTCAACCTCACCGCCATCACCGACGATGTGGGGATTCAAGTGCGGCACTTTCTCGACTCGCTCTCCTGCTTCCAAGCGCTCGAAAGCGGCGAACGCTTCAGCGGCAAACAGGTGATCGACGTGGGTACCGGCGCGGGTTTTCCCGGCTTACCGCTCAAACTGCTCTGCCCGGCGATGAAGCTGACGCTGCTCGAAGCCACCACCAAAAAGGTAGGGTTTCTGGAACACGTGACCGCACACCTCAAAATGCACGACGTGACCGTCAAACAGGGTCGCGCGGAGGAATTAGGCCAGCAGCCCGCGCACCGCGAGCACTACGACTGGGCCATCGCCCGCGCCGTCGCCGATATGCCCATCCTGGCGGAGTATCTGCTGCCGCTGGTTAAGGTGGGAGGGCGCGTCCTGGCGCAAAAAGGTGAAAGCGCGCCCGCCGAAGTCCAACGCGGCGAATGGGCCATCCAGCAGTTGGGCGGACGTGTCCGGCGGCTCGTGCCCATCGAATTGCGCGGTCTGGCCGAGACACGCTATCTCGTCATCCTGGACAAAATCGCCGTGACGCCACCACAGTATCCGCGCCGTCCTGGAATGCCCAACAAGCGTCCGTTGATGCCGAAGGCGTAACGTTCGAACAACATACTGTCAGAAAGGAGAACCTTGTCTATCATCATTCGCAATCACACAACAAACGATCTACCACACCTGGCTGCGTTCATCACCCGCTACCTGGCCGCCATCCCCGACGCCAAACTGATCTATCCGGCAGTATACACCTATCACCCGGCGTTGGAAGGGGGGAAAAACGTCTTCACCGCGTGGGATGAAAACGAAATTCTCGTGGGTTTCGCGCCAGCTTTTCCGGTCCCGGCGACCGATGCCGAAGCAGCAAACGAACCGCATCACATCTGGACCATCGTCGTGGCCGATCCCGCTCGCGGCGACGGCGACGCAATCCGTGGGGCGTTGCTGGCACGCGTGTTGGAGCGTGCACGCGTGTTGACCGAACGCTTCCCCGCCCCGCGACGCGTCCGTCTGGCGTCCGATCTCATCGTCAGCCAGAAAGCGGACATCGACTTTCTGCTCGGCCAGGGCTTCACCCACTACGCGAGTATGTACGTGATGACACGCGACCTGAACGCGCCGCTGCTCGATGTATCACTTCCGCCAGGCATCACCGTTCGCCACTGGAAAATGGAGACAGAGGCCGAACAGGATCAATACCTCGCGGCCTTCAACCGCTGTTTCCCCAGCAATTCGAAAGACAGGGCCACACTGCAGTTCTTTATGCGGTCTCCATTGTGGGGTGTGGGGACGGCGATTGCCGCCTTTGGCACGGACAATGCGCTCGTCGCCAGCGTGCTGTCGTATTGGGACCCCGACGAAAAAATCGGCATCACCGACGATGTCTTCGTCTTACCCGAATGGCGTGGGCGCGGCCTGGCCCGGTATCTGGTCAACGCCGGCCTCGCGTACCAACACACCCACGGCCTCGAATATGCCCGTCTCGAAGTCCACGCCAATAACCCGCCCGCCATTGCCGTCTACAAAGCCACTGGGTACACGATCGTGAACGAGGAATGGTTGTTAGGACTGTACATCAGATAACCCATTCACCCACTCAGATGCTAGGGCTGGCTACAAAACCATTGAAATCTTCAAACAATAGCGCAACTATCGACATTGCCTGCCGAGCGCCTCGCGGCCCACGGCAAGCAACTTTTCCCGCCCCTCAAGTGAGATTTCCACCATCGTTTTATGCATCGAGCGCACAGCCGCATCGACCTCATCCTCACGTCCGGTTTCCGTGCAGGCATTGAGATCACAATGGAAGGTGACGCGCGTGTAGCCCTGTCTCTGCGCCAGCAACGACACGTCCTCAGATGCGGCGACGTTCTCAAACTGCGGCGCATCCACGCCGTAGGTGCTGACCTCCAGCGATGTGACATCGGCGAGCAAAGGTTGCACGCGGGTTTGCACCTGCTGCACGAGTGTTGCCACCGCTTGTTGCAGGTTTTTGCCGGGCATAGGCGGCCTATCGGCTCTTCTTCAGGGCATCGAGCGCAGAAGCCGCCGCGTCGCCAATGGTGCGGAGCATCGTCGCGCGGTTTTGGAGCGCCTGGTTCACCGCCGCCTGGTGCATATCCCACACCGCCCCGTCGATCTGCCCGCTGTCGTTGACCGGCAGGCAGACAATCGTATCACTGTCAAAAGCGATTCGCGTGTAAGCGCGCAACTGCACACCCTCACCCGTGATAACCTTGTCGTTCTTCTTCTTGGGATCGTCGAGCACCGCGGCAAACTTCCCCTCCGCGATAGTGTACGTACGCACCTCAAGCTCGGAAATATCGGTGACAAAATTCTCCACCTTCGCCGCCAAATCACTGGCGAACTTCTGCACCGAAGCCTTCAAATCTTTGGTATTTCCTGTAGAAACGTTATCTCCTGGCATCCTTTTACCTCCGTGAGAAATCAGAAATGAGAGTTAGCGGGTCGCCCCACGCGCCCCTCCCCCGTCTACCATCTACTGTCTACCGCCTACTCTCCCTCAACACCGCCATCACGTCGAGAATAAAACGCCGGGCGGCGGGAATGAGCAGCACTTGCCCGCCGGGCGGCAAGGCTACGGCTTTGAGGATCAACCCGGCTGCACCGGTCGTGATAACCGAGACGACGCGCAGCAACGCGATGCGCGACGCCAGCGCCAGGTTGACCGTCTCGCGGTGCGTCTCCCGTGAGAGCGCTGGCATACCGGGAATCCAGAACGTCTCGAAATCGCCGGCCCACCCCACGCGCGTCAGACCGACGGGCGCGCCCGCGATGACCGTTTCCACGCGGGCGTACTGCGCCGTCATCTGCTGGACCTGTTCCACGAAGGCTTGCCAGCGCCGGTACGCCTCCTGGAATCCCTTGCGCTCCTGGTCATCAGCGAACGTCTCCACCGCGCTGAACGCCACCGCGCCGGTAAGCGGCGACGGCTCAACCGCCGCCAGCCCCGCCAGCGTCCTGCGCAGCGCCTCCTTCTGTGGATGAAAATCCTCCGCTGCCGGGACGCTAAACGCATACGAGACGGCTCCGGTAAGACCATGCTCTGCGTCCGCAGCGGGCGCGACGCCTGCCAGCATCGCGTTTAACTCGGCTTCAGCCTGCGCCAGGTCATCCGCGCCGCGCCGCAGAACGTCCGCGCGGGCGTGGACGGCATCCAGCGCCGAGTCCGCATCCGGCAGTTCCACGCGCCACATCAGACCTTCCTCGCCGTGTGACGTGGCGTGCAGCGCGGGCGCTTCCCACACGCCGAAAGGGTCTGGTTCTTCACTCACGGCGAAGCCGGAGAAGGTGAAGCGTGCGTCTTGTATCAAGGTCACGGCTTGATTTTGATCATTCCGAGCAGATCGCTCGCCAGCTTCGCCATCGCGCCCAGGAACTGCGCGCGGTTGGCCTGCGCTTCGCGCACCATCTCGCGGTGGATTTCCCACAGCTCCGTATCCACTTCCGCGCCGGTCGCCGGCACGTAAACGCGCATATCGCCGTCGAAATCGACGTGGGTGAGCGCGCGCAGTTCGGCGTTGCCGGTATTGCTTGACGTAATGGCACTGAGATTTTCGGCGGTGTACGTGCGCACTTCCAGCGTCATGATTTTCTCGGTCGCCTCGCTCACGGCCTTCGCAATTTTGTCGCCGAACGCTTTCAGGGATTGCGTGATGTCGTTGATCTGAATGGCGAAGTCATGATCCACGGCGTGCAGATGCTGTGCCTCCACTTTGATGTCATCCACTGGCATAACTTTGCCCTTGACCACATAGGCGACGTCCGGCGCAGGGCCGATGCCGGCCTGCAACACGACCAGCCGGTCCGCCACGGCTTTGGGTAATACCGCCGGGGTCGCCGGACGTTTCGCCGCCGCTCCCTTCTGCACAAACGGGATGTGCACGGCGGGATCGCCAAGCACAGCGTAGCTGCGCGTGTCATTGTTGGCCGTCCACAGCCGCACCAGTTCTTCGTCGCCGAGGTAGCCCGGGTTGTACTGCAACTCCTGAAGAACCTCGCTGAGGGTGGTGGTCATATCCGCGTACTTCAGGTTAAAGCTCGGATCGGTCGCCAGCCCAATGGGATCGCCGTTGAGCAGCTTGCGCAGCGCGGTGACAAACGCCTCGATTTCGACGTTGTCGCCCGGCGAAATGAACGAGTGGCCCCACGCCCGGTCCACGTGCCCGATAACGGCCAGCGCGCCCTGACGCAGCATCCGATTCGGCAGCGCGCTGGTGAAGTTACGCGGCGCAATTGGCATTCTGGCCGCCGCACGCGGATGCGTGAAATAGTCGAAGCGGGGCGTACCCAGACCAAAACACGCAAAGAACATCGCCACAAGGCCCATCAGATTGGCGTTGCCCAAGTCTTCGGCGGCGAAATAATCGTCGCGCAAGAGAGGCGCGCCCCGCGACCAGCGCTGGCACAACAACGCGCCCTGCTCGCGGAATTGCTGTTCCATAGACGAGAAGACCATCCCGTGGCTCGCCGTGAACAGCAGTGCAGGAGTCTGCTCCTTGCCGCTGAGCAAGCGCGCCAGTTCCGCCTTTTCGCCCGACGGCGCGAGGTTGAGATCCCACGCGAACTTGAGCGGGATTTCGCCTTGCAGTTTGGGCTGTTGCAAATTGGCGAGTAGCGGGCGGGCCAGATAACGGTCGCTGATGAGCGTGGCATCGTCGCCAGAGTTTCTCACGCTGAAGAAGGCGGCTTTGCGCGGGAGTTTCACCGCGCCGCTCTCCGCCGCAACGACGTTCTGCGCGTAACGGGCATACGCCTCCAGATCGTTAGCGAAGTCGAGGCGGCCCACGCCGCGCATCACGTCAAGCTGAAACTGGAATTCGTAGGGGATTTCTTCCGGGCTACCCACGAGCAACACGTAGAACGGCATCTGCTCTGGGCGGGCCGGCCCGCGCTTGATCTCCGGCGACTGACGCTTGCAGAAGTCGGCCTTACTTTCAGGCGGCTGATAGCCCGTCTCGCCCTCGAAGACGCGGTACAAGTCTCCGGCCTTGGCCCGACGATGATCGAGCAGGGGTTTGAGCGCCTCCTTGATCGCCGCGCGGCGCTTCTCATCCATAGCGGCGGGAAAGACGACGGCCCACCCGGCCTGTGAAAGGTCGGTGGGGTCTTGCACCGCTTCGGAAACCGGGGAATCGACCGGGCGGTTCTTCTTGAACTGCAATTCGTTCAGATTCTCCGCTGCCGACTCGCCCTTGATGATCCCCGCCAGCGCCGCGCTGGACATGGGCGGCAGACTGTAATCGCCGGTGGTCCCGTCAATGCCATTGGCGTAAATTTCTTTTAGTAGTTCAGCAGGCAATTTCTCTTCGGTCATACTGCTCCTTTCAACCTACAATCAGGCCAGGTCGTGACGCGGGGCGGCTTGCGCCGCGGTCGGGGCGACTTTCAGCCGCACCGCCGGGTCGCCAATGACGACGTAGCCGCGCGCGTCGTGGTTGGCCGTCCACAGTTCCGTCAATTGGTAATCGTTGGGTTCGATGATCGATTCGAATGCCGCCGTCAGCTCCGTCGCCAGCGCGGCATGACGGACATCGAAGTGATCCATCGCCGCGCCGACGGGGTAGCCGTGCAGCAGACGATCCACCGTGCTCTCGAAGACGGCCAGGTGTTCATCGCGACGCGGTTCGCCCAGGCCCACACGCTGCTCCGGTCCCAGGTACGAAAGGCTCCACACGCGCTCGATGTGCCCGATGACCGCCAGCGCCCCACCCTGCGCCAGGCTCAACATCGCCTTGGGCAGCGCGGCGACAAAGGGTTGCTCGGCGATCACTTCGCCTTTGTCCATATACGCCTGGCGGTAATAATCATCGATCTTCGGCGTGCCCGCGCCGTAGCAGGCGAACAGGAAAGCGATCGTGCCCAACAGGTTCGCATCCTCGTGCGCGGCCAGCACATCGCCAGAGAGGTAGTATTCGGGCACAACCTGTTTTTCATCGGGGCCTTGCCAATCGGCGCAGACCAACGCGCCCTGGTTGGCCCGCTGCTTCAGATCGTCGGGATCGAACTGCATCCCGTGGCTGGCGGTGAAGAGCAGGGCCGGCGCTTTGTCGCGGTTCAGCACGTCCAACAGCTTCGCACGCGTCGTCTGTTCAGAAGGGATAACGGTGACGTTCCAATCGGGGAAGGAGGCAGCATCGCTCGAACGCGCCACCGCGATCCGTTTTTCCAGACGCTCGGCGACGGGTTTGACGAGGTGCTGCGCGCTGAGCTTCGTGGCTTCGTCCCCCTGATTGAAAACAGGGAAGAAGACAACGTCGGGTGGCAAGAGGAAATCGTCCCGTTCCGCCGCCACGACGCTGCGAGCGTAAGCCTGATAGCCCTCGATGTCGTCAAAATCGATGCGCCCGACGGCGTACTGCACGTCCAGCCCGTATTGGAACTCGAAGGGGATTTCCTCCGGGCTGCCGACGAGCAGCAGATAATAGGGCACGCCGGTCTCTTTAGGATTGGCGGGTTGCGAAGGCTCCGTCCCGTACCGGCGCAGGAACGCGCGCGCGTCCTCGCGGGGACGATACCCCGCACCGCCGGTGTAGACTTTGTACAACGTCCCGGCCTGCTGCTCCCGCAACGCGAGTAACGGGTGCAGAGCCGTCTGAATCGCCGCCAACCGCTCCGGCGGCATCGCCGTGGGGAAGATGACGCCCCATCCGGCCTCGTCGAGCTTAAGCGGGTCGGCCCAGGGGACCAGGCCCATCCGCGCGGTCGGGCCGAGCAAGACACCCAGCCACGCCTTCAACGCAGCGAGCAGCGCCCCCCAATCCACCTGCGCTGTGCTACCGGCCTGCACGATTGGCGACAGATTGCGCTCCAGGATGTCGATGAGCGTGGGCCACGCGATCGACTTCCATAGCCGTGGCGTGGGATCGAGATCGTGAATGAGGTTGGTATGCCAATCGCAGCCTGTGTTGGGCAATTCCTGCAATTTGGTCACCAGTTGTCTGATCGAGTCGGTGACGATGCTGCTGCTCTCGCGCAGCGCTCTGAGCGACTCAATCGGTAGTTCGCGGAGTTGTTGGCACAGCTTCGCCAGCCATACTGCGCGCGCCGCGGGTGTGGACTCCAATATCAGCGCTTGCTCCGGGCTGAGGAAGTCCATGGTGATCGCCAGACCTTCGTGCTGAATCCGCTGGCTGAGGCTCTGCCGGTAATTGCCGGCCTCGTCGGTCTTCTGCGGCAGGAGCAATTCCCGCAACTCCTGGTTTCCCAGGCCCTTTCGGAGAAACGCTCTGACGATCTTCTCGACTTCTTGCGGTGTGTCCACTTCCAGTTTGCGCGCCAACTCCTGGACGTTTCCCTCGCCGGCGGCTTCTGCGCCCAGGATCGTCGTCAACAGGTGCCGCGCCAGCGCTTCAATCCACGCTTCACGCGAAAGGCCCTGCCCGACCAGACACGCCAGGCTTTGCGCGGTGAGGAAGTTCACGATCTCCACGACTTTGTCGGTGTTCTTTAGCGCCTGCTCAAGCTGCGTGACGAGTGTTTTTTCCCGCTTTCGATCCGCCCAAATGTGATCAGCTAATTCCTGGGCCGTCTTGGGCGGCATCCCATAGCTGCCGTCGGATTTGAGGCCATTGAAATACAATTTGTCCGTTGTCTCGCTCATTGCTGTTCCTCCACATTCGCAATTTGCACTTCTGGAACACCCTCAACGTACACTTTCGTCAAGGCCCACACGTCTTCAAAACGGACCAGATAACGGCGAATGGTGCGATCCCACGAACCGCTCGCCAGATGCTTGCCATCCGGGCTGAAGGACACGCTCCACACCAGGTCGGTGTGCCCGCCCAATTCGGCGACGAGGATAGGCTCGTGCTTGGGGAAATCCGTAAGCTGCCAGATCCGCACGCGCCCATCCCGCGCGCCCGTCGCCAGGTAGCCGTTTCCCTCTGCATAGTGAGGGCTGAACGCCACACTGTACACCAACACGTCGTTGGGATGATGCAGCGGCGTTTTCAACGCCGTCGTCAGCGTCTCGGTGCTCCAGATGCGTGCGGTCCCGTCCCATGCAGCCGAGGCCAGGTAACGACCATCCGGACTGAACGCCAGGCCCATCACGTAGATCCCCAAATGATCGGTGAAGGTGACGACCGGCGTCACGTGAATGGGGTTTCCCGCTGTGGGAGGATCAACACGCCATAGTCTGACACTGGCTCCGTAGGTAGTAGATGCGTGGCCGGTGGCGATCCAACGTCCATCCGGGCTATAAGCCACGTTCTGCACATACCCAGGGGACCTACGGCCTGGAACAACCAATTCGGCCTCGGCGCTCCACGTAGCCGTATTCCAGAGGATACCTCGATGATCGTCGCCGCCGGTCACGAGATAGCGCCCATCGCCGCTGAACTCGGCGTCTTCGACATCCGCGGTGTGCCCATCCAGCACGGCGATGGGCGTCGATGCGGTCTGATCCCACACGTAGGCGCGGTCATCCTCCGCGCACGTGACCAAATACTGCCCATCTGGGCTGTATGCCAGATTCCAAATCGTCCCACCGGTCGGCCCCAGCGTGCGCACCGTCGCGCCGGTCCGCACATCCCAGATGCGCACAACGCCCGCGCCATCGCCGGAGGCCAGATGCACACCGTCTGGACTGTACGCCATCCCCCGCACGCGCGCCTCGTGTCCGCTAAGCGTGGTCAGTCCCTGACTGGCGACGAAGCCCTGATTCCACACGCGCAATGTGCGGTCCTGCGTTCCGGCGACTAGAAAGCGGTTGTCCGGGCTGAAGGCGACTGCGGTCACCAGATTCCGGGGACCGGAGAGCAGCGTGAGCAGGGCATTGGGATTGCGCGCCATCACGTCCCACACGCGCACGGTCAAATCGCGCGAGCCGGAGATGAGATAGCGCCCATCTGCACTGAAGGCGATGTTTTCCACTCCGGAGGTATGACCGGTCAACGTGAGCAGTTCCTGCCCAGTGTGCGGATTCCAGATACGGATCGTTTTATCAGCCGAAGCCGAGGCCAGGATATCCTCGGCAGGACTATACGCGACGGAATTCACTGCGGCGGTGTGGCCGCGCAGGGTGCGCGCAAGGTTGGCAGTCACGCTGCCGGGCGCATCAGGGGTGAGCGCCCAGATATACACCGCGCCGTCGAAGGAGCCGCCCGCCAGATAATACGGTTCGTAGATCGGGCGCGCGGCGTTGCGCAAAGGCCGGGGATCGAAGGCGACGCCTCTCACCCGCGCGGTCGGGTCGGTGAGTGTGAGCACAGCGGACGCCAACACCGTATTGCCGCGCGTTGCCAATTGCCACACGCGGACGATGCCATCCGTCATACCGCTGGAATAGTCGCGCCACGCCCTATCGTAATCACCGCCGGTCGCCAGATAGTAGCCATCCGAACTGAAGGCGACAGCATAAATGTCGTCGAACACGCCAGTAGGCGTCGGGACTTCGAGCCAGTCCAACCACTGCCCGCTGTTCACATCGAGCAGACCCACGTTACCGATTTTCGCTTTGCTGTTGTCCCCTCCCGCCGCCAGCACCCGCCCATCGGGACTGAGCGCCAGAGAAAAGGTTGCGCCCCGCGTCTCATAGGTGGTGGCTGCAACCAACCGGTTCCCCTGCTGCGCCCACACCTGAACCTGACCCACGTCGTTACCTGCATAAAGATAACGGCCATCGGCGCTATAGATGACGCTATATGGATTACCGGGCAATCCCTCGATCATCTGCGCGGGATAGAAATCCACCAACGCCTGACGCAGCGCGCTCTGTGCCCGAAAAGTGTCGATCTCGCCGAGCAAGGGACGCCACAACGGCGTGGCGGCATCGCGGTAGTTTGGATCGCCGAGCAGCACGCCCTTGCGCGCCTGGAGGATGCTGTTGATCTGATCGTTCTCCATGGAATAGGCCAGCGCGTCCGCCGCCGCCTCGCGGGAACGGGCCACCATGCGGTTGCGTTCCGCTTGCCACGCCAGGAACGTGATCAAGGCCAGTATCACAACGCCGAGCACCGCCGCCAAAATCTGCAAAGCTCGCCGTCGCCGGAATGTCTGCTGCGCCAGCCGGCTGGCCTGCACGAACTCGCGCTCGTAAGGTTCGGCGTCGAGAGGATGTGCCTCGACCCAGTGGATAGCATCGTCCAGCGCCGCGCCCCGAAAGAGCAAGCCCGCTTCCTTCGTCGTTTGCCAACTTTTGGCCGTGATACGCAGCGGCGTCTGGCGCTTGGCCTCCCAGCCCCGGTTGGAGCTGAGGATCGGCGCGATCAGCCGGTCGTGGGATAGCTCGTACCAGCGCGCGCCCGCCCGCACCTCCGAGCGGATGATGTAGTTGCGACTGAGCACGTCGACGGCGGCGTTGGGCAATGTGCCGGTGGTCTCCGGGCCGCGCAACACCAGGCCGCGCGTCTGCATCGGCGTGATCAACTCGTTGCCGAACCAGCGCCGCACCTGTTTCTGGCTGACGCCGGTCTGTTCCTGCGCCACATCCAGCGCGCTGCGGTAGAAATCGATCAGCGCCCGGTCGACGTGCCCGTGCTCTTCGACTTCAGCCCACTGAATGGTTTTGTCTTCTTGATCCGGCAGGTTCTCCCACAGACGGCTGCACACCACCTGCAACTGCACCGGCTCCACGAACGGGCCGATCGTGGTGGCCTCCGTACTTTCGTCGTCCGGCCTGCGCTGTACGCGGATGCGGCGCAGATCGTCGACCAGCCGCTCGGCCACGCCTTCGTCGAAGCGGATGTCCTGAGATAGCGCGGGTTGGACAATCGCCTCCAGCGCACCCTCCGGTCCGAGGAGTTCCATGCGGAAACGCGCGCGCAAGCGTTTGGGGAACAGCGCCACGTAGGGATCGAGTTCCGCCAGATAATCCTCGCGCATCGCAAAGAGGACGCCCATACCGGGCAGCGCTTCCAACGCATCGCGCACCTGGATGAAGAAGCCCCCGGCGTCTTGCCAACGGTCGCGGTGGGTGGTGAACAGTTCCTCGAACTGATCGACGATGAGGAGGAACGGCGCGTCCCCTTCGCCCTCGGTATCGGGACGTTGGTAGAGCGCCTGCAGGAACGAGGTCAGCGTGTGGCCGTGGAGGCGTTCCGGCGTCACAGTCTCGCCCGCCAGCGACATCAGCACGCTGCACACGAAAGCGTTGCCCACGGCGTCCTGCGCAACGCCGGGCGGCGGATCACTGCTGACGCGCGCCACGGGCAACACGCAGAAGCCCTCTTTTTCCAATGCCGGGATCACCTGGGCATTGAGCAGCGAGGTCTTGCCCGCGCCGGATTTGGCGTAGAAGAGGACGGTGCGTTCAGCGAGCAACAGCGCGAGCAGGTCGCGCGCCTCGCGATTACGACCGAAGAACTTGCCCTGATCCCCGCGTTCGTAAGGGCGCGGGCCGACGTAGGGATTGTTTTTCACCGGTTCGCCGCCTCCCAATATTCCCGCAATTCCGCCACAAACTGCAACACCGTGCCCACGTACACGTTGATGTCGTTGCCCTGGAAGTAGCTGTGCATAAATTCGTGGACGGCGGGCAGGTCGTCATCCAGCACGTCGTCCGGCTCAAGCTGCACGCCGACGTGTTTGAAGCGGCGGCGCTGTTGCTGCGGCGCGATCAAACCGCGCAGCAGCACGCGGAAGCCCCAATCGTTGAGCCGGTAGCCGAGGAATATCAACGAGCTGTTCGCCAACGCCGCCCAGATGCAGGGGTGGATGCGCTTCATATCCGCCGCGATGTTGGTGGTGAATTCCATGTGGGCGTCTTCGGTGAGCACGATCGAGGCAACTTCCTCTTCATTGCCGAACAGGTGGTAGACCAGCGGTCGCTCCGGCGTCGGCGTGTAGTTGGGATCGTCGTCGAAGATTGAGGGCAACCCATCGAGCATCTCGTTCCAACGGCAAATTTCGCGTACGGGCTGCTTGCCCTGCGCCTTGAGCGCCTCGGTCATGAAATTGTCCGGGTTGGTCGTCAGGTAGAGGGGCAAGTCGAGGCTTGCCAGCGTCGCGTGAACGTCGTGGGGGCTGCCGGCGGTCAACGTTTGCCAGCCGATCATGTGAACCAGTTCCGTCAGGCCGTCATACCGAAATCCGGCGCGCAGCGGTTCCGGGACGCGCTGCTCGACCATTTTTCGCATCGCTTCCAGCAGCTCGAAGCGCGGGAAATCCTCGCCCTGGCTGATCGCCATATATTGCGCCAGGCCGACCGGGTTGGTTTTATCGGAAAAGGGATAGCCATACTCGGCGGCCCAGGCGCGGGCAACGTCGGTGGGATCGGGCAGCCATTGTGCCCGCGCGCGCGGCCCAATAATGGGCGTGCACTTGCCCGTCTGGATGTATTTGATCAGGCCGGTCCAAAAGATGCGCGGATTGCGGTCGCCGAGCATTTCGCCGCGCGCGTCGGCCTCCGCACCCCACAGTTGGCCGGATTCCAGCCGTGTGAGCAGCACCGGCACAGCAGCGTCGGGCCGTCCGGCAGTCAGCAGCGTGCTGCGCGCTTCGTTGAGAGCGCGATCCACCTGCCCGTGCTGGGCCAGCCGCCCGTAGAAGACGCTGTTGAGCTTGCGCGCTGACTCAATGCTGACGAAGTCCTGCATCGCCACGACGGCGGGGACGCCCACAGCGACGAGCTTCGGTCCCAGGCCGAGAAAGGCGTCAGCAGTGCTGCGGACGGCGCTCTGGCACGCCGCCAGGAAGACCAACTGCGGGCGCGTGTCCTGCCGGGCCAGCATCGAGACCAACGCGTCGTCGGTGACGAGATGCGCGTGCCCCGAATCGTCTTGCATGTAGAGCACAGCCTGCTCGCGGCGAGCGTTGTACGCGCCGTGGCCGACGAAATGCAGCACCGTATAGCCCTCGCGCAGCGCCGCTTCCAGCCGTTCCAGCGTGATCGGCGGTTCGAGGTAAGTCACGTCGAGCGTGTAGCCGTCAGCGCCCGCGCTGTTCGCCACGGCATCCAACGTCGCGCGCTCCTGCGTCACAGCGAGTGACGGCAGCCCATACGCCGCTTCGAGATCGTCGGGGTTAGCAATCGCCGCCAGGACACGAATGGTGCGGCCTTCCAATGCGCCGCGCCAGGGCAACTTCACCGGTAGAAAGCGGGAGAAGGGCGTGTCGGCGCTGGCGGAGAGGACCTTGCCTTCGTCTTGCAGCAGTTCCCACGGCAAGGTATGCAGTTCCGCCGCGCCCGCTTCGATCCACAGGCGGATGCGCCGCTGCGGAGCCTGTCCGCGGGCCTCGATCCACGCCTCGCGCACGGCAGGATCGGCCAGAAGTAGCTCGCGCAGCGCCAGCCCGTCGGCAGCGGGATCGCCACCGGGCGTCCAGCCGGCCAAGTCCGCCGCAAGATACCCACGCGGGAAGACCTGGTGGCGTCCCAGGGTGATTTCGACCGGATAACCTGCATCCTGCCGAGGGAAGATGCGCAGTTGGAGGTCTACATCTGTGTTGTGATTCGTCATATTCCGCCTGGACTCATTCGCTGGCACTGTGTGGAGCGTCATAAAAAGTATAGCACAGCCTCAAAGGAAACGCAACAAGAAATTGTAAAACGCCTATAACAAGAGACCTGGCATATTCATGAGAATTTGCCAGGTCTTGCATAGTAGATACGCAATACGGTGATCTGTGGATACAATGACCGCTACTCTTCGAAAGAGCTACATCTCCAAAGAATTGCGGATAGCTTGCTCCAACAATCGCATAAACCGGGGCGACAACGTACCAATTTTTGTCGCCAACCGCTGTCTATCCATAGCCCGAATCTGCTCCGTAAGCGCTTTCGAATCGGCGTTAAGGCCACCTTCGCCACGAGGAAGCAAGATGTGACTCGGTGAAAGCCGGGAGACATTTGTGGTAACAAGCACCACAATCGCCAATTGGCTGTGCTGATTAATCGCATTGTTCGATACGACAATCACAGGTCTGGTTTTCTGAATCTCAACACCGACAGTTGGATCCAGATTGGCCCAATAAACGTCGCCCCGCTGGATGATTTGGGTCATAAAGCCTCATCGCAGATCGCAACATCGGCAACAGAGAAATCGGCCAACAATGCCAGTTCCTCAGCTTCTTCTTCAGGAGTACGCGCCGCGTAGTAGGCAGCGTAAGCTTGCCGGTGTTTTGATTGTTCCAACTCTTGCGCGTACTTCTCTAACAGAAAAGTAATCAATTCCCGCGCGCTGCTGACAGTTTGCAGATCTGCCCGTTTAAGTAACACAGCGGGTAACTCAACCTGAACCATAGGCATGGTTAACTTTGTCTCCATTTCACAACCTCCACCTCAAGTATACGCGACGACACATCACACGTCAAGCAAATCCCGCCAGCACCACCGCCGACCGCGGCATCACCGTATACTGCCCATCCTCGATCTGCGGCGCGACGTCCGGTGCGCAGAAATCGTCCGGCGCGGGCAGATTGGTGTCGATGACACGCCGCCAGTGCAGGCCGTTACGCGGCGCGGGCAGTGTGAACGCGAGTGCTTCCCAGTAGGCGTTGAGCATCACGTGCAGGTGCTCGTGGGTATCGGGGTGGTATAGCTCGAAGGCCAGGCTGTGCGAGTGAAGCGACCAGTCCGGCGCGTACAACTGCGCACCGTGCCACGCGATCGACGGCACTTTGCCCCCGGCGTTTTCCGTCAGGAACTGCTCTTCACGCAGAATCGCCAGGTGCTGCGTGAATCCGATGACATTCTGCACAAAGCGCAACACCTCGGCGTGCTGTTCCAGTCCACGCCAATCGAACCAACTGATCTCGTTATCTTGGGAGTAGGCGTTGTTGTTGCCGCGCTGCGTCCGCCGCACTTCGTCGCCCATCAAGAGCATCGGCGTGCCCTGCGAAAAGAACAGAATCGTGATGAAGTTCTTGATCTGCCGCAAGCGCAGCGCCTGAACCGCCGGATCGAACGACGGACCTTCGACGCCACAGTTCCAACTGAAATTGGCATTGGCCCCGTCCAGATCGTATTCGAGATTCGCGCCGTTGTGTTTCTTGTTGTAGGAGACCAGATCGTTGAGCGTGAATCCGTCGTGGCAGGTGACGAAGTTGATGCTGCGGTTCGGCTCGCGGTCTTCCTGCGGGAAGAGGTCGGGGCTGCCGGCGATGCGCGCGGCCAGCCGCTCTACCGTTCCTTGATCGCCCTTGACGAAACGGCGCACGTCGTCGCGGAATTGCCCGTTCCATTCCGCCCAGCGGTGGCCGATGAACGAGCCAAGTTGGTACAGCCCAGCCGCATCCCACGCCTCGGCGATGATCTTCGTGCCCGCCAGCACCGGGTCGGATTCGATCTCCCACAGGATCGGCGGGTCTTCGAGTAACTGCCCGCGCTTGTCGCGCGACATCACCGAAGCCAGGTCGAAGCGGAAACCATCGACGTGCATTTCGGCCACCCAGTAACGCAGGCAATCGATGATCATCCGCCGCACAATCGAATTGTTGGCATTGATCGCGTTGCCGGTGCCGCTGTAATCGGCGTAACGCGCCTGGTTCTCCTGGAGCAAGTAATAAGCGCGATTCTCCAGCCCGCGGAACGACAGCGTCGGCCCGGTATGGTTATTCTCGGCAGTGTGGTTGAAGACGACGTCCAGGATCACCTCGATGTTGGCCTTGTGCAGCGCCTTCACCATATCGCGGAAGGCGTCCACCGGCCCCAGTGGGTCGCCGTTGTGGCAATAACCCCGGTGCGGGGCGAAGAACGCAATCGGGCTATATCCCCAGTAGTTGTTCAGACCTCTGGGCGCGTCCTGCGGATCGAATTGCTGCACCGGCAGCAGTTCCACAGCGGTGACGCCGAGCGATTGCAGATAGGGAATCTTCTCGATCACGCCGGCATACGTCCCGCGCTTCTCCGACGCGACGCCCGAACTGGGGTGTTTGGTGAACCCGCCCACGTGCATTTCGTAGATCACGGTGCTCGAATAAGGATGCGCCAGCGGCCAATCGCCCTCCCAATCGTAGGCGCGCGTATCCACGACAACGCTCTTCAGCGCGTGCGCGGCATTGTCGCCTCGCCGTTTGGCCGCCTCGCGGTCGTAGTGCGCGCCCATCGCCACCGCGCGGGTGTACGGATCGAGCAGCACCTTTGTCCCGTCGAAACGCAACCCCTCCTCCGGCGCAAACGGCCCGTGGACGCGATAGCCATACAATTGGCCCGGCCCAATCCCAAGCACAAAGGCGTGCCAGTAGTAAAACGTGCGGTTCTTTTGGGGATCGAGGTGAATGACGTGGGAAGGCCGCGCGGCGTCCACGTCATCGAAGAGCAGCAGCTCCACCGCATCGCAGTTTTTGGAGAAGACGGAGAAATTCACCCCCCACGGGTACACCGTCGCCCCCAACGGAAAACTCTGCCCCGCATGAACATCCAATACCATAGTACCCTCCTTCAAAAGCAAACCGCTAATCTCGCTAATCTACGCGAATCTTTCTCGAAAATTGGCGAAGATTCCGCGAATGCAGACATTCGCGCAATTCGCGGTTAAGAATTTCAGCCGCGCGTGGTGATGAGATTGCCGGATTCGTAGCGGCGCAGTCCCAGATAGAAGACGCCGCGCGCCACAAGCAGCAGCGCCACCGTGACCAGGGACAGTCCCGCCAACCGCCCCCAATCGAACTCGGCGAGCAACAGCGCCGGAACCGAGCCAACGAACGCTGCCGGGATCAACGTATACAGCAGCACTCGCACCATGCCGGGGAAAATATCCACCGGATATAAACCAAATGTGAGCATCGCGTTCTGCAACTGCATCGCCAGATTCTGCGATTGCCCGATCCAGAAGGCCAGCGCCCCGGCGATCACGCTGAACGCGACGAAGATCAGGGCGGAAAGCACGCCGAGCAACAGGAAGAGCGGCAGCGTCGCCCAGCGTTCCGGCGCGGCGACCAGATAGACGATCAGACCGAACAACACGTCCCCCCACGCGGGCAGTGACGTCCGCGAGACGAGTAAATGCGCCAACGGATCGGCGGGCAACGCCAGATAATAGTCCAGTTCGCCGCTGGCGATGGTGTGCGCCACGCGCCCGCAGTTGCCGCACACCATCGTCGCCAATCCGAACCCAAACGCGACGATCGCATACAACGTCACCACGTCGCGCAACGTCCAGCCTTGCAGCGCCGGGAAATGGCTGAACAAAATCGCCCAGAAGAACAACAGCATCACGTCGTTGAGCAGCATCCCGAACACCTGCAACGCAAACGCCCCCCGATATGCCATGGCTGACATCAGGTTGTGACGCAAGTATCCGCCGATCAAACGCAGTGTTTTCATATTAGCTCTCAGCCCTCAGCGGTCAGCTTTCAGCCGCTTGCCTCCTGCATCTTGCATCCTGTCTCATCCGCCGTGGACGACCATTCGACGCTGGGCGACACGCCAGACGAGCAGAACGATGACAGTCATCACGGCGACGTAGGCGATTTGGCCCGCCGCTGCACCAAGGGCCTCGCGCCACTCGAAGGCGACGAAGACGCGCGCAGGGACGTTCGCTACGTAGCGGAAGGGCAGCCACATCGAAATCCGCCGTAGCCACGGGGGCAGCATCTCCAGCGGCAGAAAGAGGCCGCCGATTGTGAACAGCAATTTCTGGTAGATCCAAAAGATCGGCATCACTTCCTCGATCCAGAAGGCGGACAAGCCGATCAGCACGGCGATCAGCGCGTCGAGCAGCAGGGCCAGCGCTGCCGTCACCACAAAGGCCGCGATCCCCGACAGGCTGCCCGCGCCCACTCCCACGCCAAGCGCCACCACCGCCGACGCCGTCAGCAGGTTCAGTCCCAGACGCGGCAGGCTGTTGCCGAGCGACTGCGCCACCTGGAAGAACGGATAGCTCACGGGCCGCGTCAACGTGTAAGCCAGATCGCCGGATTTGGCCGCGTCGCTGATGTCCACAAACGCCCGCGAGGTCGAGAGGGTGATCGTCTCCGCCATCGCCAGGTACCAGACGATCTCCACCAGCGAATAGCCCGCCAGCTCGCCGCCGCCGCTGACGCGGAAGGCCGTGCTCCACAGCGCCATAAACACGCCCATGAAGAGCACCATCGCAATCGAGCGCATCCACAACTCGCCGCGATAGACCCACTGCTGCCGCGCCGCGATGCGCGCGACAAACCCGTAACGCGAAACTGCTCGTAAGACGCTCACTGCTCCCTCTAAAAGCAAACCGCTAATCTCGCGAATCACCGCGAATCTTTTTGAGTTAGCGAAGATTCGCGTGATTCGCGGTTTAGACTTTCAAGAATCCGCTGATATGTCTTCAGCGCCGTCTCTGTGGTTGCCTTCCACCTGGTAAATCTGCGCGATGATTTGCTCCATCGGCGGGTTATCGACGTTGATGTCCACAATCGCATAGCGGCTCAAAAGCTGCGCCATCACCCCATCAATGGCCGCGACCGCTGTATCCACTTCCAGCTTGACGCCGTAGCCCTTGTGCTTGAGCACCCGGACGCCGGCGGCGGCGAAGCCATCCCACGGCTCGCCGAGCTTGAGCGAGACGGTTTTGGTGCGCAGGTAGTTGTGCTTCAGGTCGTTGACACGCCCATCGTAGATGACCTCGCCGTGGTTGATGACCATCGCCCGTTGGCACAATACCTCTACGTCCCCGGCATCGTGCGATGTGAGGAAGATCGTCACGCCCTCGCGCTGGTTCAATTCGAGGATCAGGTCGCGGATGCGCTGCTTGACCACCACATCGAGGCCAATCGTCGGCTCGTCCAGGAAGAGGATGCGCGGGCGGTGCAGCAATGACGCCGCGATTTCGCAGCGCATCCGCTCGCCCAGGGAGAGCTTGCGCACCGGCGTGTGGAGATAGGCATCCAGTTCGAAGAGAGCCACCAGATAGGCGCGGCGCTCCTGGTACGCGGCCTTGTCCAGCTCGTAGATGCGCGCCAGCAGATCGAACGAATCCGCCGGTGGCAGGTGATACCACAACTGCGACTTCTGCCCGAAGACCGTACCGATTTCGTAGGCCAGCTTTTGTCGCTCCTTCCAGGGCGTCTTACCCAGCACACGCGCCATCCCAGAGGTGGGATAGAGGATGCCGGTGAACATCTTGATCGTCGTGGACTTGCCCGCCCCGTTCGGCCCGATGAAGGCCAACCGCTCGCCATCCTCCACGCTGAACGAGATTCCCTTCACCGCCTGCACCTCCCGCCGCTCCGGGCGCACCAGCGAACGCAGGCTGCCCCGCAAGCCCGGCTGCTTCTCCGTGGTCACGAACGTTTTCGTCAAGTCGGTGACTTCGATCATCCATCCGCCTCCATCACATCTGTATTCTCATTCTAACCCAAGTTGTGGGCGATGCAAAGAACGACAAAACCCCATCCGTGCCTCCCCGCTCACCAAGCAAGTTTCGCCCAGGACGGTATAATACTCCCACGTGATTTTGAGTTTCCGGCTTTCGATTTCAAACTTCGAACTTTGGTGATTTCGTTGCGAGTTGCAATATATTAATATGCGAAAACTTATCCAGATTACAATTACCCTTTTGAATTTAGCGTTTGGACCTCGAATTGAGGGCATCTTAATGGTTGACTAAGGAGTCTTACTATGCGAAAACTAATGCAGATGACCGTCGTCCTGACAATCCTCTTTTCACTTTGGCCGGCTGTACCGACAGTGTACAGCGCCGCCAATACGACAGCCGCTCCCCCCATCGTCGAACCCGACGTGCTGCGCGCATTGGACGCAGATCCGGAGACGCCGCTGCGCATCATCGTCAAGCTGCAGGCATCGGGCGTGGGCGTGGTTCCACTGACAGCCGAAGTAGCAAGTACAGTTTCGCGCGCAATGCTGATCGAAACACTGCAAAGCGACTTTGCCAGTGCCCTGGAACCCATGGAAGCGCTCCTTACCGCAGCCCAACGCCAGGGCGAGGTACTGGCGCGACAGGATTTGTGGAGCATCCGCGCAACGGCGTTAACAGCCAGCCCCGATTTCGTGCGCCAGTTGATCGCTTCACCGGATGTGGCGGAAATCCGCCTGGATCACTACGAGCAATACATCAGCCCCGATCAAGCGCTCGGCCCGGAGAGCACAGTCGGCACAATGCCCACCTGGGGATTGACGCAAATCCGCGCTCCCGAAGTCTGGGCCACCCTGGGCATCTCCGGTACGGGCACAGTCGTGGCAGTCATGGATACTGGCGCCGACATGCTCCACCCGGCTCTGAGTAGCAATTACCGGGGCAATCTGGGACATGGTCTCTTCGATCACACATCCTCGTGGTTCGATGCCGTCAACGCGGGCCTCTATCCCTACGATGATTACGGGCACGGCACACACGTTGCAGGGACGGCAGTAGGGCAAACTGCGGGCGCAGGCGCTATCGGCGTGGCTCCAGGAGCACAATGGATCGGCGTCAAGGTGCTCAGCGGCGAAGGCTACGGCTACGATTCCTGGATTCACGCGGGTTTCCAATGGTTGCTGGCACCCGGCGGCAATCCGGCTTTAGCGCCCGACGTCGTCAACAACTCCTGGTCGTCGACAGTGAGTTCCAGCACCGTGTTCGCGGAAGACATTGCGCTCTTGCAGGCGGCAGGTATCGTGCCGCTGTTCGCGGCGGGCAACAGTGGCCCGTCGTCCGGCTCCATCGGCTCGCCCGCCAGCAATCCAGGCATCTTCGCCATCGGCGCGAGTGACCCCGATGATGAGGTGGCCTACTTCTCCAGTCGCGGGCCGTCGCCCTGGGGTGAGGTGAAACCGCATATCGTCGCGCCGGGCGTCAACGTCCTCTCTTCCGTTCCGGGCGGCGTCTACGCGCTCAGCAACGGCACATCGATGGCCACACCGCACGTTGCCGGGCTGGTCGCCCTGTTGCGCTCCGCCAATCCCACACTCTCCGTCGCAGAGATCACCGATCTCATCGCTCAGACCGCGGTTCCCCTGGCGCTGCCTTTGCCCAACAACGACACCGGCTGGGGCCGCATCAACGCTTTCGCGGCGGTCGCCGCAGCCACACACACCGGGCTGATTACAGGCAACGTCGCCGGTCCGAACCAGCAAGGGATCGCCAACGCCGCACTCGTCGCCGCGCCACGCAATCCAGACGGCAATCAAGCACACACAACCACAGACGCCACTGGAGACTATGCCCTGAGGCTGCCCCCCGCCGTCTACGATATTACCGCCTCGGTGTTTGGTTACCAAGCCGTCACGCAGCGGAACGTTCCCGTTTTCACCAATACGCAGCAACGGCTCGATTTCACGCTACTGCCTTTACCCACCGGGACCTTGCAAGGCCATGTCACTGTCACGGGGACGGACGCCGCACCCACGCGCACCGTCACCATAGAGGCGCTCGGCACGCCGGTCAGAACGATCGTCAATGCTTCCGGCGATTACAGCCTCAAACTACCCACGGGCGTCTACACCGTCGCCGCGCGCGGATTGGGCTACCGCGTGATCACCGTCACGGTCAGCGTCGTAGCCGGGGAGACCACCATCCGCGATTCCATCCTCACGCCTGCCCCCACCCTGCTGCTGGTCGATGAGGGCGCGTGGTACTACGAAAGCCAGACGTCCTACTGGAAAGCCGCGCTCGACACACTCGCCTACACCTACGACGAGCACCGCATCAAATACCCACCCGCCGAAACCCCCATCAGCACGACTCTCGCACAATACGACATCGTTCTGTGGTCGTCACCCAAAAGCTCACCAGGATTGGTCAACGGCGGGGCGGAATTGGATGCTTATCTCAAAAACGGGGGACGGCTACTGCTCAGTGGGCAAGACGTGGCGTATTACGACGGTGGCGGGAGTTTGTACGCCTCGCAACCCTACCTGAGGGAAACTATCGGTATGGGCTACTTTGCGGATGATGCGGCAGTCCGCCAATTGACCGGCCTGGGGCCGTTCTCCGGCATCACAGTGACGATCGAAGGCGGCGACGGTGCGGACAACCAGTTCGCACCTGATGTCGTCACAGTCCGCGAACATGACAAGGCTGAGTTGCTCTGGCGATACACAGATGGCAGCGGTGGGGGCGTGGGGGCGTCGGTTTGCACCCCCTACCGCGCCGTGTTTTTTCCCTTCGGCTACGAAAGCATCTCTAGAAACGATCATCGGGAGACAGTACTCGCACGCAGTCTTGAATGGCTGATGACATCGCCGCCGACTGTCGCACTCGAACTCAAGCATCTGAGCGATCCACTACACATCGACCTGCCGGGGCAAGCCGTCACCCACACCCTGCGCCTTCGACACACTGGCTACGGTGGACTCACCACGCCTGTCACACTCACGCTGGATTCAGCCGCCTGGCCCGCCACGTTGACACCATCCGCCGTCACGCTCGGGGCGTGCGAATCCGTCACACTCACTTTGGTTGTAACCATCCCTGCCGAAGCCGGGGTCAACGTCAGCAATCCTCTCACCGTGACGGCGGCTTCGCCCTTTTTGACAACAACGACAGCCGCCACTCTCAACGTCAAGACGCCCGCGCCGGTGCTTCTGGTGGACGATGACCGCTGGTATCCGATGGAAGAACGGTATACCAGCGCGTTGAGCGCCCGCTCCATCCCCTTCGACGTATGGGATACCAACGAGAACCAGGGTGGTATCCCCGGCACGCGATCACCCGGCCTCAACGTCCTGCAACGTTATCCCATGATCCTCTGGTTCACCGGCTACGACTGGTATGCCCCGATTCTGTCACAGGAAGTGGCGGCGCTGCTGGCCTACCTGGACGGCGGCGGGCGGCTGCTATTAACCTCGCAGGACTTCCTCTACTACCACAGTGACAGCCCATTGGCCCAACGTCTCGGAGTATGGCATTGGGATGAAAACCTCGCCCCCACCCACGCGTTCGGCGTCCCCGACCATCCCGCCGGCGGGACATGGGGGCCGGTCGAGTTGGACTTTCCCTTCAGGAATTGGGCGGATACCATCGAACCCACGCCCAACGCTGCCCCCGTCATCCGTGGGCAGATCGGACAGCCACTCGGTATCGCCGCCACAGAAGCGGTCTCGAATTCACGGACGCTGTTCTACGCCTTCCCGCTAGAAACCCTGCCCTTCGACACTCGTGCCACGACCCTGGCACAAGGCATCGGCTGGCTCTCGCCATTGGGCATGAGTCGCTGGACGGTCACACCAACGTTGCCGCTGCCTGACACGCACGTGATGCACACGCTCGTCCTCATCAATGACGCCCTGGAAATACTACCGGCAAGTATAGTCCACACGCTGCCGCCCGCAGTGACACTTATCCAGGACACCTTGCTGCCCGTCTGGGAGTACGATCCCACGTCACGGGTCATCACCTGGAGCGGCGCACTCCAGCCGCACACCCCGCTGACGCTCACGTGGACCGTCGCCGCAGCAGGCAATCCGGGTACGGTCATTCCCCTCTCCCTCACCCTGGGACTGCCCACGTGGGGCTTCACGTTCACGCGCGACGCCGCGCTACACATCGCGGGCGCGGATTTATCGGCCAGCGGGTGGCTCTCGCCGGAATGGAGCACAGTACGCCCGGACGCACCGGTCACACTCACCTTCGCGCTACGCAACACCGGACCGGGCACGATGGCAGGGGGAAAAATGCAGGCATGGTTCACGGCTGGCACCTCGCCGATAACAGCGACATTGCCCTCCGAAAACGGTTGGGGAATGACGGCCTGGGAAGACGCACTGGATATTGGGGAAACACATATGCTTAGTGTCCCGCTACGTGTGTGGACCTGGAATCAACCAGTGCGCGTCGATGCCATCCTGGAGGACGGTGCTGGTCAGCGCTGGGAGCGCCGGCTCTGGTTGAACGTAGAACCGTGGCGGTGTTACCTGCCGGTAATTCACAAGTCACGGTAGAGCGATTTGACAAATTACCCTACGTGTCGACACAAGCTCAGTTCGCCAATTGACGAATGACCATCACCACTTTACCCTGGACCTGAACGTCATTCGCCGGGACGTAAATTGGCCCCATTGTAGGATTGGCGGGCTGCAATCGCACGCGTGCGCCTTCGTAGTACACTTTTTTGAGCGTCGTTTCGGCATTGTTGTTCAGCCAGACGGCGGCCATCTCGCCATTCTCGACCCGTTCCTGGTGGCGCAGAATGACCGTATCGCCATCGTGAATCAGTGCGTCGATCATCGAATTGCCCTGGACCTGCAGCGCGAAAAGCCCGGTGACATCCCGGCCAAAAAGCGCGCGGTTGATCTCGACTGTCTCTGTACCGGGCAGAGCCTCGACCGGAATAGGTTCACTGGCAACAATATAGCCCAGGAAGGGGATCGACAGCGTCTCGGCATTGCCGACCAGGAAATCGTCAGGCCTGATCTGCGGCGTCTGCGGCTCTGTGACGAGGCGGATGCCGCGCGAAATCGAGGATTCGCGGGAAATCAGGCCACGCTCTTCCAGACCTTTGAGGTAGTAAGAAACCAGCGACGTCGAAGAAATATCCAATGCTTCGCCAATTTCACGCACGGTTGGCGGAAAGCCATTGACACTGATGTAGTCATTCAAAAAGGCATACATCATAGCTTGTCGCTCAGGTAGTTTCGTCTTCATCATCCACCTCCACAGACTCTTGTATCCAGTTATCCCAAGTTATCCCAAACTTATTATAATCGCACATTTGTTCTATGTCAAGACCCAAATTTTAGAAACGCGACGCGCCATGCGGTCTAACCGATTAACAACCAACAGGCATGGGGCTACTCGCTAACAAAATTGCTACACAACTGTAACATACCGCAATCAATAGGGGATTGCATTACAAGTCGTTTTCGTGTAAAATAGAGTACGGACTTGTTATAATTCATCAGCGCATATATATGCATCCTGGCATTATCTAGACACATCATTTGAATTTACAGGCAATAAAATATGAAATTGGTACAGCTTCTCAGGAAAATGAGGATAGTGTTGCTGCTCGCCATGACGGTCGGGCTCCTTGTCCCACAAATCAGTTTCGCACAAACCGCAACCGAGGAGTTTTTCAAGGAAACCGGGCATTGGGTGAAAGGTGAATTTCTCACGTATTTCCGCGACAACGGCGGATTAGAGATCTTCGGCTACCCCATTACGGAGGAATTTGTAGATCAGGGCCTCTCGGTGCAGTATTTCCAGAAAGCGCGTATGGAATGGCATCCTGAAAATCCCCTTCCGTACAAGGTTCAATTGGGACTGCTCGGCGAAGAGCTAAAGTACCGGCAACCCTCGGTGCCCGAACCGACGCCGCGTTCACGACGCAAGTTCTATTTTGCCGAGACAGGACACACTGTGTCTTACGCCTTCCTCGATTTCTTCAGTGAAAACGGTGGCATAGACATCTTCGGATATCCTATCACGGAGATGCATTTTGAGGACGGACAAATTGTCCAGTACTTCCAACGGCTGAAGCTACAGTGGCAGCCCAGCGATTCCACGAAAACGGTGGGCGTTGGCAATCTAGGAGAGGTTTACGTCAACATGTATCGCCACCGGATGCCCGTAGAGGCATTTACCGGGAGCCGCATCGAGACTGAACAAATCATCACCGGGCTGCGCGCCGTCGTTTCGTTACGCTATTCAGTGATGAGTACGCAGCGCAATCAAACGGTGACGGTTCTGGTGACCGACAACAATGGCAATCCGGTACAGAATGCAGAGGTGAGTATTAGTTTCGTCGATAAATCGATAAATGTCACCCTGCCCGGCAGCACGCAAACGCTCACCACAGATAAACAGGGCTTCGCCAACATCTCGCTGCCGGTCAATCAAGGGCGTTCCGGCACGAATATTATCGTGCGTGCTGTTGCTACATATGGGAAATGGAGCACAACGGCCCAAAACGTGTTCTTGTTGTGGTGGTAAACGCGTAAACAAAAAAAACAGCGCGGCAAGACGCCACGCTGTTTTTTTATGCTGCTGTTGACCTGCGGAGTTACTCCTCAGCACCTTCCGGCACAGGGAGCAATCCGAGACGCGCCTTGAGACGCGCAAACCAGGATGTTTTACGAACCGAAGGTGTTCCGCTGGAGCGCATATTGCGCAAACGATCTACTGCCCGACGCAACTTCTGCATCTTGACCGCATTTTCCTTGTCTGCCATAAACTGCCCTCCCGATTCCTGAAGGAATCAACGATAACTAAATTCTAACACTAACTCATATTAACGCAAATCAACACTTTCAGCAATATAGAAGGTCAGCAGCACGTTTTTTACGAACTATGTGTTTGCGCAAGTAGCAAAGCTTCTGTGAGCCGGTCACTCCGCCAACGTCTGAAGCGCCTGTTCCGGCGAAGAGGCAAAGAGATAGCCCACGCCGCGCACATTCAAAATATACCGTGGATTCTCAGGATCGGGTTCCAACTTGCGCCGTAGACGCCGGATATGGACCCGCACAATCGAGCGTGCCCCCCAGGCATCGGTATCGTACCCCTGCGCACAACGCACCAGATCTTGAGGTGTGCAGACTTCGCCCGCTCGGCTCACCAAACATTCCAGGAGTCGAAATTCTGTCGGTGTCAACTCGACCGGTTGCCCGCGATATGTAACCAGGTGTTTAGCTTTGTCGATCTGAATATCGCCAACGACGGTGGCACTATCGTCTTTCCCTAACTCCGACAGCGCTTCTACCCCCATCAGGCCATCCGTCGTCGCCACAAGGGCCTGCAACGTATTCTGAAGTTGGCTGATCAGCTGGCGGCGGTGGCGCCCGGCCTTCAATTCCGAAAGCGCACGCCGCACAGCCACCAGGACCTCTTCCACGGGGCTGGGCTTGAGCAAGAAGTCATAAGCGCCCTTGCGCAGCGCCTGCACCGCCGTCTCCAATGTGCCATAGCCGGTAATGAGGATAACGATGGTTTCCGAGGAAATTCTGCGGATGCCGTCCAAGACCTGCAAGCCATCCATGCCCGGCAAGCGTAGATCGAGAATTGCCAGATCGAACACTGGCTCCTGTCGCACAATAGCGAGCGCCTGCTCACCAGAGGCCGCCAACGTGACGTGGTACCCCTCGAGACGCAGAACCTCGCCGAGAGTGATCCGCTCGGCAGCCTCATCATCCACCACCAGAATGCGAATGTCGTCCATCAAGCCTCCTCGTATTGCTGTGGCAAACGTACGATAAAAGTAGTCCCGGAGCCGGGAGGACTTTCGACTTCGATCATACCACCGTGCCGCTCGACAATACCGTAACTGATTGCCAGCCCCAACCCAGTGCCGGTCGATTTCGATGTATGAAAGGGTTCGAACATATGCTCGCGCATTTCCGGCGCGATGCCCGGACCGCTATCGCGGAACGCCACCACGATCTGCCGGCGCTCAGCGTGATAGGCGCTGCCGACCCACAACGTCCCGCCGTCTGGCATGGCCTCCAGCGCGTTGATGATGATGTTGAGAAACACCTGTGTCAGCTGGTTGGGCGCGCCCCGCACTGCAGGCAGGCTCGAAGAAAGCCGCGACACAACCTCGACCCGCGCCTGTTGCAGGCGCTTGCCAGCAATCGCCAACGCGTCCTCCACCGGGCGATTGACATCCAGAGGCTGCATCGCCGATGAAGGACGATAGAAATCCAACATGCGGCGTACGATCTGTACCAGGCGAGCCACTTCTTGCTGCGCCATTTCCAGAAACTGGCGCTTCTTGTCCTCCTCCAGACCTGGGTGCAAAGCCAGGTGAAGGCTGTTTTGAATCGCCTGAAGTGGATTATTGATCTCGTGTGCCAATGACGCCGCCAGACGTCCCACAGCCGCCATCTTTTCCGCCTGGATCAGTTGGTTTTGGGAACGCTCGACTTCTTCGGCGAAAGACTCCAAATCCTGAAACAGCCGCGCGTTCTGGACTGCCACCGAAACGGTCGCCGCGAGATGCTCCACCAAGGGGATCGATTCTTCGTCCAGGCCCGCCGCTTGCTTCAGCACCACCAGTGCGCCGATATGGTCGTTGCCCTTGACCAACGGCACGCACAAGATATCGAGGGACGGGCGACCTAATACCTCGTTCCAGAAACCACCGTCCAGCGCCCGAAACAGGGTGGAATGACCGCCGGCCAGTGAGCCGTGCAAAATAACATCATCGTTGGGGACAACCCGACCTGCCAGCCAAACTCCAGGCTGCGCGCGCGCCGTCCGTACCACCCACGCCTGGGATTCCTCGTCGTTGAGCACCAGGGCCAATGCGTCGGTATCGATCAAGCGCCCCAGCCCTTCCAACGCCGAGGCCAGTACCTCATCCAGATCCAGGCTCGAAGACACCATGCGGTTGATATCCTCAAGCGCCGCCAGCTCTTGATTGCGCCGCCGGAGCATCTGCTCCGTCCGGCGAATGCGAAGCACTACGCCCACACGGGCCATCAGTTCTTGGGGATCGAAGGGTTTGATGACGTAATCGTCGGCTCCCATCTGGAGGCCGCGCGTCTTCGATGGAATGGAGTCCAGGCCGGTGATAAGGATCACTGGGATTTGTTCCAGTCCTGCGTCGCCCTTCATCCGCTCCAGGATGCGGAAGCCGTCTTCCCCAGGCATCATCACGTCCAGCAATACCACATCGACCGGTGTACCCCTTTCCAGTTCCTGGTGCAACACCGCCAATGCCCCTTCCCCATCGACGGCAACCAGTGTCTCGCAGGGAATCATATCCAGCACCTCTTTGACGAGGTGAATCATTTTGGGGTCATCATCGACTACCAGGATGCGCGCCGGTAAATCGGCCATTGTAACCTCTACGGACCAGGAATCGCCTGTTCAACTGCCGCTAACAAGCGCGCAAACCGCGCCTCGCTGACGTTCAACGCGCCCACCCGCGGCGCTTCCCGCGACCCGGCGAATACTCTGCGCCACTCCCCGTCGGTTGCAAAGAGGGGGACAAAAAAGGCTCGAGCTTTGGGATACTGGTGACGGGTATGCACTTGGACGGACCTGTTGTAATGCAATTCCAGAAGGCGTTCTTCTGTCCGACAGCGTTCTAACCTTTCTTCTGAGATGCTCGCTTCTCCCTCGTAATCCACCCAATGTGCCACAGCGTCAGCAAAAGCAGCCATCACCTCTGCATAAGCAGCATCCTCAGGGAACAGCATATAGGTATCGCCATCCCAATAAATTGTAATCCAATCAGCTTGAGCATTGAAGATGCGCAAGAACCACAGCCGGTCGTTGTTGACCGAGGAGCCGATCCACCAAACCAGCAGTCCGGCTGCCACTGCCAATATAACCAACACCCTTAAAAAGCCAGGTTGTTTGCGCATCATTTCACTCTCCCCTACAATAAATTATACCCTGCCTTAGCAAATTTGGAAAGCACGCTGAGAAAGCACAACAAAAAAGCGGAGGGCATTCGGCCCTCCGCTTTTACCACGCACACAGAAATTCAGCCGGCTTCTCTATTACTGAATATCGAACGCCTCGATGTTCCATATCGCCGAGCTTTCGGTTGGGTCCATCAGAAAACCCTGCACTTCTGGCCGGACCGCTGCCAGCTTAAAGTGCAGGAAGAGCGGCAGCGTGGGCAATTGCTCGGAGAATATACGCTGCGCTTCTTGGTGGCCTTCGACGTAGTCAGGAGTGCCGGGAAGGGCCGCGCGTGCGCGCTTACAGGCCACGTCGAAGTCGGCGTTGACGAAGCCAGAGACGTTCTCCCCGATCCACTCATTATCGACAGAGGGAACTCCCTCGCTCAAATAGCGGCTGCACGATGGCTCGACGCCGGTAGAAAAGGAAGTGACATCGAAACGCCGGCCGAGCAATGGTCCGTCCGGCCCATTGGCGAAGTATTGCCCCACCGGCATATTCGCCAGGTCCACCATAAACCCGCAATCGATCAAGTTCTGCTGCCAGATTTGCATGTACTGGATGCGCATGGTGTCCGTGGTGCTCAACCATGTAAACCTGAGCTGTGTACCGTCTGGAATGCCGTCGACCTCCTTGGCTTCGCGCACGCCATCGTCATTGGCATCCACCCACCCCATTTCCTCAAGCAAAGCCCGTCCTTTTTCGGAATCGTAGGCGTACTCAGCCAGATCTGCCGCATAGGAGGGATGGTTAGGCGGGAAATAGGAGTTGATAACGCCAGAACGGCCGTACAACACGGTATCCGCTACGGTCTGACGGTCGAGGCAGTAGGCGACTGCCTGGCGCATACGCACGTCACCAAAGAAGTCCGGACGAGCATACTCAGGCGCAGAATTTATCCCAAAGTCCAGGTGTTCCCACGTGGGACCAGCCGCGCTGGCGAGCTTGATCACGCTTTCCTGCTCCAGCTTGAGCAACAAGGGGGTCAGGTCCGCCGCCAGCGTATCCTGAGTGATAATGTCGCATTCGCCAGAGATCAATTGCGCCAAGGCAGAGTTGGAATCGGGGACGAAACGAAAAATCACGGTATCGAGATGCGGCAATCCCTCAGAGGCACGATAGTAGTTGGGGTTCTTCTCGACGGTGATGTGATCGCCAGGCACCCACTCTTTGATGACGAACGCACCCCAGCCGACCGGCATACGGGAGGATTCCTCCGCCGCCAGAAGATCGGCGGGGCCATAGCCCAATTGCTCTTGCCAGAGATGGCGGGGCATAGGAGGCCAAAAGTTGGTAAAGTAAGTGCTGTCAATGTAACCGGGCAGCCCAATCCACACAGCAGTCGTGTCATTCAGGGCTTCGTAGGAGGCTGTGCGATCAACCGTAAACTTGCTCACCGGCGTGGATGGATCGGCAACCAACTCAAAGGTATAGACGGAGTCATCCACTGTCAACGGCTCGCCGTCAGACCACATAAGGTCCTTGAGTAAGTTGAAGGTCACAAACATTTGATCCATTTCCATCGGAGGGCCTTCGAACTCCACCGCACACTCCATCGAGCGGCAACCGTAGGGGCGCACCATCGTCCCCTCGGTCAGCTCAACCGGCTCGCCAGCATCGTTTACAACGATGTCACCGGCTTGGACAGTAACGGCATTGATGATCGCGTCACCGTCCTCGATGCTCGGCAATTTTTCCAGGATAACGGCCTGGTGACCATAAGTGCGGTTATCGATGGGACCGTCATACACCGCGTGCTGAATGTGACGCGCCGCCAGCGTATCTCCGCCATACCAATACAGCGTGTCGGGCTCCTCGCTCTGGCAGATGACGAGCGTCTTGAGACCGTCGGTGGCCGGTTCCTCCGTCTTCTCGACGACTTTCTCAACAACCTTCTCGACGATTGTCTCAACGGTTCTCTCGACTACGACCGTCTCAATAATCGTTTCTGGGGTGGAAATGATGCTACATGCGGACAACATTGTGCTCAAGAGCACGATCGCCCCCCACATAGCCATTAGTTTCTTATGTGACATTTATCTCTTCCTTCATGGGGATGACATTCTGGAACTCAATCTTTGACCTATACCTGCAACGGTGCTTGCCATGTGCAGCTAAAAGCAATTATCATTACAAACGAACTACATTTTAAGGAGAAAAATCGAAAAGTCAAGATTACGCTGACGAACAAACCAGAGAGACAGCACAGCCCCGCAGTCGTGACACGGCCGCGGGGCTGTAAGTAAATCGCGCTCTACTGACTACTTGCCGTTTAGACGGCCATACAAAACAGCGCCGATCATCCCCAGAATCATGCCGGAAAAGGATGCTGCGTACGCAAGGAAGTTCAAGAAGAAAGTCGATGGAATGACACGCAGCACCATCAAAAGCGGGAGCAGGACACCAAGCAGGAGAAGTACGAACCCGACTACCAGCAACTTCCAGGGATGCGCCAGCATATTGTTCATTTGTACAACCAACATGCGACTAAGTGACTGGGTTCCGGCTCGAAGTAGGGCGGTTCCTCTGCATCGCACAAGCCCTCAATTTTGCGTGCGCAACGCGGATGGAAACGACAACCGGCAGGCGGATTGACCAGGCTGGGCGGCTCACCAGGGGGCACGTCGCGGAAGCGCGTCGCGTTATTGGCATCAGGATCGGAAGTGGCAGCCAACAACGCATCCGTGTAAGGATGGCAGGGATTGCGAATCAGATCGTTGATGGGGGAGTTCTCAACAATTTTCCCGGCGTACATCACAAAGACGCGCTCCGAGAAATAACGCACGGTCGAAAGGTCGTGGGTGATGTAGATGACGGCCAGATCGTGGGCTTCCTGCAAGCCGCGCAACAGCTTGAGAATCTCCACGCGTACCGAAGCGTCCAGCATCGAAACCGGCTCATCGGCCACGATGAGTTTCGGATCCAGCAACATCGCCCGCGCGATGACCACCCGCTGTTGCTGCCCGCCACTGAGCATGTGGGGGAATTTGGGCAAGAAATCATCCACGGGACTCATTTTGACTTCTTCCATCGCGCGGCGCAGACGATCATCACGCTCCGACTTGTTCTTGATTCCGTTGATAATCTGCGGTTCTTCAAGAATCCTTTGGATGGTCATGAAGGGAGCCAGCGCGCCATAGGGATCTTGCTGCACATAACCAACCTGCGAGCGGTAGGCCTGCATTTCGCGGCCCCGCAGCGCATTCAAGCTCTGACCCTCAAAAAGGATATCGCCCTTTGTAGGACGATGCAGCGCCAGAATCGTTTTCATCAGGCTTGATTTGCCGCAACCGCTCTCACCAACGATGGCGATAGTTTCGCTGTAGTGCAGGTCGAAGTTCACCCCATCCACGGCGCGCACATAGCCGACGTGGCTAAAACCAAAACGCCGCAGCTCGAACCACACTCGTAAATCTTGTACCGACAACAGCACGTTGTCACCGTTGCCACGTACGCTTTCCACGGCCACGCTATCCGTCTGAGCTGTTTCTTTCATTGTAGTCATCGCGATAGCTCCTTATTTCACATGCAACCAGCATTTGACGGTTCGACCGTTTTCTTTGACGGTCGGCGGTTCCTCAGCACACCGGGAAAAACAATGCGGGCAACGCGCCGCAAAACGACATCCCGTCGGCGGATTAATCAAGCTGGGTGGTTGGCCAACGATGAAGTCTGGCTCCTGAATCCCTCGCAATCGAGGGACGCTATCCATTAGTTTTTTGGAATAAGGGTGCAGCGGCTCGGCAAAGAACCGGTGAGCATCCCCCGTCTCGACAATCTGTCCCGCGTACATGACGGCGACGCTGTCCGCCAATTCACTGGATGTGGCAATGTCGTGGGTGATGAGGATAAAGCTAAGCCCTAGCTCACCCTTCAGCTCCTTCAACACGTTGAAGATATTCGCCTGCGTCAAAACATCCAGCGCCGAGGTCGGCTCATCCAGCACGATGAGGTCCGGCCAGGTCACCAAAGCCATCGCGATGGCGACACGTTGGCGCATACCACCGCTCAATTCAAAAGCGTAGCGATTCAGGAAATCTTGGGGGACGCCCACGTGCTGGAACATCTTGCTGGCCTGCTCCAAAGCTTCCTCTTTGCGCATCGCGCTGTGGATGATGGAAGGTTCCGCAACTTGATCGCCGACCTTGAGGACCGGATTGAGCGCGTTCATCGCCGCCTGCGGCACCATCGACATCTTGCGCCAACGCACTTGCCGGCGATACTCGTCGTTATCATAAGCCATCGTGTCAACGCCGTTCAAGTAGATTTCACCGGAATAAGTCTCGATGTTGCGCGGCAACAACCGCAGAATGGCCTTCGCCAGCGAGGTCTTGCCGCAGCCAGATTCGCCGACTATCACCACCGCGTGATTGGCTTCAAGATCGAAGTGTACATCATCTACCGCGCGCACGGTTCCCTTTCCGGTGCGGAAATACAACTTCAAGTTCTCGATATGTAATAAAGGCATTTCTGACATCGGCTCTATACCTCTCTCAGGCGGGGATTGAAGACGCGATCAAGGGCAAAACCGACCATCGCAAAGCCCAGGCCCGCGAGCATCAAAAGCACAGCCGGCTCCAGCACCCAATAATACTGACCGTTGTACAGAGCGCCGTTGGCACGCGCATCGTCGATCAACTTGCCCCACGTGGGCAGCACCGGATCGCCCAGACCCAGCAATGCCAGAGAGGCTTCCAGGAACACAAAGGCGGGGATACCGGTGACGAGGTTGGGGATTAGCACTGGAATAATGCGGGGGACCAGGTAAAGGAAAATGATGCGCCAACTGCTGGCGCCATAGGAACGCGCTGCTTCGATATAGGGAGCTTCTTTGATCTGCATAAACATAGCACGGAACCCCTTGATCCCCGCGCCAAAGATACTCAACAGAATAATCCAGCCCAGAATCACCCAGATACTACGAGATTGGAACGTGCCGACCATAATAAGAATCGGCAACGTCGGTAGCAGCATATTGACCTCAGTGATACGCTGAATCAACTCATCCACTGGACCGCCGAACCACACCCCAACCGCTGCAATGGCCATCGTGATAATGCTCGTACCCAGCGCCGCCAACAATCCAAACGAGAGCGCAATCGGCGTTCCCCAAAGTAGCGCGATGGTGAGATCGCGGCGACGGTGGTCGGTACCTGCTAAGCCATGCACCTTTCCGTAGGCGATGAATTTGGCCTCCAAGTCGGAGCCTTCTTCGAAAGTGATGGCATCAATCCGCAACTGGTACTTGCCTTTAAGCACCGTGGGAGACTCCTTGTTGGGATCAGAAAACAGCGCAGTCTGTGGATCGACGCCCTTGAGACGGCGCAGCAGCCGCTCGTCCTGCGCAAAACGATATGTCTCCGAGGCTTTAGCCGTGACCTCACCCAGACGAATCTCGCGACCATCCGGCGTGATCCAAAACATGGAGACAAAAGGCCCCTTCTCGGCAAAGGTCGCATTCATAAAAACCATCAAATCCTGAGGAAAAGCATCGAAATCGTAGTCAAAATCGAATGTCATGACGACATCCCACATGTCCTCCGAAATCTCGGTCACAGTTTTGGAGGTCAGTGTGGACTCGTCCTGGCTATTACGCACAATCGTCGTGGGTAGCTTTTCGTTACGGAAAAGATTGGTCCATGCCGGTGGAACGATGCGGGGATTATCGCCCCAAATCTCCTCACCGCCGCGCCAGAGTCGAATCGCCTCATCGTATGGAATAGCAACAATCGCATAAACGGCAAGAAGCACCAAGAAAACAATAATGGCCCCTCCGGCAATCGCAGAAGGGAAGTTGGCCATTTCTTTCAAGCTGCGTTTTAGAGCATTCATGATTTAGCCCCTCCACTGCCAACACGCACCCGTGGGTCCACCAGGGCATAGATGAAGTCCAACAGGAAGACCGTAATAGCCAAAAGATAAGCGTAAATGACGGCAGACCCAATGATGACCGGCGAGTCATAGAGACCAATCGCCGTATACAGCAAACGTCCCAATCCTGGCCAGTTGAACACGGTCTCCAGAATCGTCGCGCCTTGCCATAGCCCAATCAAAGTCAGGGCAAAGTTCGTGATAATATTCGGCAGCGTCGGGCACAACACGTAACGCCGCTCAACATCTTTGGAAGTCAACCCTTTGGCGCGGGCCAGCTCCACGTAATCCTCCATCGAAAAGATGAGGAAAAACGTACGATAGCCATAGACACCGGCAAAGAATCCACTGATGATCCAGGCAGCAACTGGCAAGATCATGTGACGCAGTACACTTAGCGCGTAATCCACAGGATTTTCCGGTGGAGGCGCGGCGACCATGCCGCCGAATGGCAGCCAGCCGAGCACGGACGCAAAAAGCAACAGGAGAAAGATGCCATAGAACCAGGCCGGCGCGGCGGATGTCGGCGACAACGCGATGACCAATTTGTCGAGAAGATTGCCGTAATTGCGGGAGAGATAGAGAGCAAAAAAGAGCGTGACAAAGAACAGGATGAAATTGCATGTCGCCATTAACAACAGGGTCGGAGGGAGACGTTCGGTAATAATGTTACGCACCTCCTTAGAACCGCTGTCGCTCGCCATATGTTGCGCGCGTCCCAGGTTGAGCGTGATCGCGCGGCCGAGGAAACGGAAACTGCGCACGAGAAAAGGCTGGTCCAATCCCAAACGATGCTCCTCTATGGCCACCAACTCATCGATAAGTTGATTGCGCTCCGCCATTGACAAGTTCTTTCGCGCTGGATCCATACTGATTCTGATAGAGGTCGTCTCACGGATTTGTCCCTTTAGAATATCATCGACGTACCCGCCCATGTTGGCGATCAAAATGGTGAGGTACACACCTACAATAACGGCCACAAAAAGGGAAATCAATTTGATAACGATATAACGCGCCAATTTGAGAGCTTGATTTTTAGAGGGTTTTTCTGTCGGCGCTTCGGCGGCCGCAGGTAAAGGCAAAGAGGCTTCGGTCATAGCGCATCTCGCTTTCTATGTTTGTTCGGAAAAATGCGCCAGGGGCGAGGGAACGCCCCCGGCGCATTTTGGAAAACTACCCCACTATTTCGCCGTAACGAAGGTGAGGGCATCCGTGCTGGGCAGGGCCACCAGCTTCGACACCACAACGACCTCGAGTTGGTTGGAGCCAGCCTCGAGTTTCTCGGTGACGTCGGCACCGAGCTTGATCTTCCATTCACCATCGGCAACCGCCTCGGCCTGACCGACATACGCCACCTCGCCCTTGGCATCGAGCACCAGGTACTTGACGTTGTCGATGTCAGCCACAGCATAGGGCTGATCGTTGAAGGTGATGAAGACATCGTACTCGGCTTCCTTGCCGATATCCACGCGACCCGGTCCGTCCAGTTCGACGACGGGGATAGCGGCCTCGGAGAAGCGCATCCATTTATCCGCCATGTCGGGGAAGTCCAGGAAGCGCTTCAGAATCACCGTACCCTCGACGGGGAACGCGCGCTCCATATAGTAGGGGCCGGTGCCGATCCAGAAATGACCGCGCTGGCGGTACCATTCCGCGAGGTTGGTATAGCGGGACTGCGCTTCGGCGGCGTCCACGTACTGACTCAACGTGGGTGAGTAAGGAATCGCGCCAGAGATAACAACCTCATCCAGCTTCGCCTTCATGGTTTCGATGGTGGGACCGGCGATGTAGCTGAGCCACTCCACTTGCAGCTCGTCGGCCTTGTCGGCGCTGAAAGCCGCTTCGCCATTGGCCTCGGCCATCAAACCCAGGTTCAGCGCGTGCCAGGAGCCCTGGCCCTGGTCGTAGTAAGGCCACCAGGTGCTGACGCTCAATTCCGCGTCCAGGTTATAGTCGTCGCCATAGGTCTCGATGATTAGTGGATCCTCGGAAACGATGCGCACGCCCTTGAAATAGGCCTTGAAGGCTTCGAAATTGGGTACAGCCGACGCATCGTAGTTGGGGCTGGCTTCCTTGGCGCGATCGAAGGTGAGGATCATGCTCATGATGATGTCGCCAATGGAGAAGTTACTGCCATCATGCCACTTGAGGCTGGTGAACAGGTCATCTGGATAGTAGACAACACTCTTGCGCATCGCGGTCGCGGTCTCTGTGTAGACCTCGCCCGCGGTGAGGAAGCGCTGCTGCTCGGCGTCCCAGTCCACCCACGCGTCGTCAGGCACTTCAATGGTGTCCGCAAACTGCAGGTCGACCCAGTCGAGGGTTTTGAAGACGGGCAAGCCTGTCTGCATGACAACCTCGGCGCGCTCGATGCGCTGCGGCAGCACGAGACCAGTAAAGGGATCATACACGGTCGACCCTTCACCCGTACCACGGATCAGCATCATATCGTAAATCCAGTTGCTGCCGGCGATGGGATTCCACGGCTCGGTGAGGATGCTGGGCATGGCGATGCTCATGGAGCCGCCAACCTCGCCCTCGCGCTGCAGCGTGTACGCCCAAATGAGCGAACCGGCCACACCACCGTACAGATCGGCCGCGACCTTCACTTCCTTGCGCTTGGGCGTAAAGGAAGCCGCGTCGTACAGCCAAATGCGGGTGGAATCTTGCATCGACAGCTCAAGAGCCTGAGCCATCATTTCATCGCGCTCTGCCATATCCTTGAAATTGCTGTAGGCCAAACGCTCAGCAACGTCGTAGAACTCCGGCGTGTTGACGTAAGCCTGCCACAAAGGCACACCCAGACCCTGATTGGTATAGAAGAACAGGAAGTTATCCTGCAGGTTGCGAGGTACTGCCGTGGTAACCCAGCCGCCGGTATAGATGTGGAAGTTGCCATCGGCAGGATTGCCACGCATCCAGATCGGAGAGGCCTCCGCGCTGGTCTTGTAGTCGCGGGTCACAGTGAACCCGATGTCTTCCAGTTGGTTGGAGACGTAGTCGCCGATGTCACGGCGCTCATCCTCGGTACGGATGAGGACGATCAGGGTGACCGGCGCGCCGTTGTACTGCCACTTGCCATCCACCAAAGTGGCACCCAGTTTCTCCATCTCCGCGCCGATAACTTCCTGCGCCTTTTCTTTGTTGTAGGCGTACTTCAGTTCCAGGCCACGAGCCACGTCCGCCATGCGGGCGTAGTCCGAGGACGCGGTGTTGAAGGGCAGCCAGCGGGGTGTCGCCATACCGCCCGCGATTTCCTGGACGATATAGTTGCGGTCCAGCAACCAGTTCATCGCCTCGCGCACGGCAGGGACGGCAAAGGGATTGATCGTGCCGTTTTCCAGTTCCGGGCCGGCGGGGTTGAAGGTGATCTCGTTGTAGGAACCGGAGGATCGGTAGTAATCGAGATTGGCAGATGCCTCTACACTCGCCAGAGTCTCCGGGTTGGCGACCTGGTAAGCGTACACATCAATTTCGCCGACATCGAGGCGGGTCACAGCGGCATCCGCGTTCGGCTCTTCGACAAAGACGATGGTATCCAGCCAGGCGCCCTTGCGATCGACCTTCTCCTCTTCGGGGGTAACCATAACCTCGACCGTCTTCTCGACCTCAACCGTCTTCTCCACTTCAACCGTCTTCTCCACTTCGACGATCTTCTCAACTTCGACCGTCTTTTCAACCGTAACAATCACTTGTTCCGGTTCGACGCAAGCGGAGAGGAGCATGCTGAGAAGCACGACCACAGCCATCAGGTTCATCCACTTCTTGGTAATCATTAGTTTCTCCTCCTAAATTAATTGTGCAAATGGTTTATCGATTCACTTCTCTTGGTACAATCGCTTTTACTTACTTGTTAAGAAATGCACCACCTCCTTTCTTGATAATAACGCGTTGGTTTAACTACAACCTCGGCACAAACAAACAGATGAAGGGACATTGTGAATAGGCGTAGGAAAATGCAAATAGTGAGTGGCAGGACTGAAGACTATTTTGAATTAACCTAGCACCTCGCACGAAAAGATATGAGTGGGCCTGGGTCGAAACGACCCTCAACATCCTTCAGCCCCATAGCCAGGAATATAGAATATAAAGATGCTCTAATATACCATTAAGGATAGAGCGTGTCAAGCAGCGTCTAGAACGCCAGACGCATGTCGAACATCTGTTTCAAAGCGACATCCCAGAATGGCGAGGGCAGACCTCGCCCGTTTGACTCGACGTAATAGGGCCGGTTCGAAAACAACGGCACGTATGTCACATGAGTTCCTCTCATCACCAGGAAAAACTCCGCACAACGGGCAAAGGCCGCCGCAAGGCCGGCGGGCGCCGCAAGGCCAATGGGCGACGAGAGGCCGACAGGCTTCGAGCACACGGCCCTTAGCACGCGCCGCCACATTCTCGCCGGTGGTCGGGCCTCCGCAAAAGGATGCAAGGCCTGCCGCAGCAAATCATCTAACATACTATCAAATTCACGTGAATTCATACGCTAGCTCAGGTACAGGCCGCTGGCGCTTCGCCAGGGCATCGCGTAAACGCTTACGCGCATGATGCAGTCGAGACTTGACCGTTCCGACTGGTAATTCTACCACCTCGGCAACATCTTCAAGTGGCAAATTTTCCAGATAAAAAAGAACAACGACGGCTTGATGGGACATCGGCAATTCAGCAATCACATCGCGGACCATACGATACAATTCCCGCTCTTCAGCCTTATAATCGGGAGCCGGGAAAACACTGGGAAGCCCGGACAACCATTCCAGAACGTCATCAAGCGGCTGTAACTTTGGCTTTTTCGAAAACCAATCGTAGGAGAGATTGACTACAACGCGATAGAGCCAGGGTTTTAGCGGGCGCCCAGCATCGATGGACGCAGCATAGTGATATAAACGTACAAAACATTCCTGAAGAATGTCCTCTGCAGCATGTTTATCGTGGGTGATGGCCATTGCGGTACGGTAGACGGTATCTTTGAACAACTCATAAAGCTCACCCAGCGCCGTAAGGTCCCCACGTTGCAGCCGCCGGATTAACCGCGGTTCAACATCCACAAGGGTGCCAGCTGTCTTACCCTTATCACACGCTCTATATAAATATACTTCACTCCGCCACATCAGGTTCACCCAAAGTGCGACGAATCTCCCGCAAGAATGCCTTATCCTCAGCATCCAAAGACACGGTTTCCAAAAGATCGGGACGCCGCATCAATGTCCGCTGCAAAGCCAACGCGCGTTTCCACCGCGCAATCCGGGCATGATCGCCCGACAACAAAACGTCAGGAACTTGCCAACCCTCGAAAACCGGCGGGCGCGTGTACTGCGGACCTTCCAACAATCCACTGGCGTAGGAATCGTCATGTGCGCCCTCGGCGGCCCCTAACACACCAGGCACGAAGCGCGCCACAGCATCCACCACCACCATCGCCGCTAGTTCGCCGCCGGTCAACACGTAATCGCCAATGGAAAGTTCATCGGTGACGACGTGCTCGTGCACCCGCTCGTCAATGCCTTCATAATGACCACAAATCAGTATCAACCGGGGATGTTGGGCCAGTTCCTGGGCCACCGCATGGGTGAACGTCCGCCCTTGAGGGGTCAACAGAATCACCGGCGCTTGTGTCCCGCCCAACACCGTGCGCACGGCGCTGAAAACCGGCCCGGGTTTCATAATCATGCCTACGCCCCCGCCATAGGGCAGGTCGTCTGTCATTTGATGCCGGTCCAGCGCATAATCGCGGATCTGATGGACGATCAGGTGAAGCAGACCCCGTTGTTGAGCGCGCTTGAGAATGCTCTCTTGCAGCGCTCCGCAGAACATGGTTGGAAATAATGTGAGAATGTCGATCCGCATCTGACTGTATTTTAGCATAACATAACGATTGAACAAGAAGATAGTGATAAACGTTATATTTCAAAGCTCAAACTCGCACCCACAATGCCGCGGCCAGTTCGCGCGCGCGCGCAGTGATGGCCTCTTCGTCCAACGTCAGCAGGCGGCGCTCCTGCATCAGCACACGCCCGGCACTGATTGTGGTGGTGATCGCCGAGGCCTCGTAGCCGAAGAGGATGTGCCACGGGAGATTACCCGCAGTCAGCGACGTCGTCGGCTTGTAGTCTACCAGGATGAGATCGGCCATCGCGCCGGGCGCGAGCACGCCCAGCGTTTGTGCAGGCCAGAAGATGCGTGCCAGTTCGGCGTTGGCGTCGTAGGCCAGGCGAAAGACGAGATCGCCGGGCATCGCTCGTGGATCGCGCTGCGCCAGCTTGTGACCCAGATAGGCCATCTTCATCTCGGCGACCATGTTGTTGCTGAAGCCGTCATTGCCCAGGGCGATCCGCACGCCGCGCGCCAGCATCGACTCCACCTGCGCGAAGCCGACGGCGTTGTTCATATTCGAGCGTGGCTGGTGCGTGACCCACGTGCCGGTCTGCGCCAGCACGTCCATCTCGCTTTCATCGACGTGGACGGCGTGCGCCACGATGGAGCGCGAACCGAGAATGCCGGCGTTGTGCAGCCGGTGGATAACCCGCTGACCGGATTTCACCAGGCTGTCCTCCACGTCCTCGATGCCCTCCGCCGCGTGGATGTGGAATCCCGTTTCGAGTCCGGCAGCCGCCGCGACAGCATCCGCCAGCGTGGCGTCGCTCAACGTCAGTGAGGCATGCAGCCCAAACGACGCCGCCAACTGCGGGTGTGGTTCGGCGCGCATCCGGCGCAGAAAGCGCGCGTTTTCTGCGATGCCCGCCGCCGCGCGCGCGGGGCCATCACGGTCGGTCACTTCGTAGCACAACGACACGCGGATACCGGACTGTACCACTGCTTCGGCCAGCACATCGAGCGAGCCTTCGATGGCGTTGGGGCTGGCGTGGTGGTCGATGAGCGTCGTCGCCCCGTGACGGATGGCGTCGGCCAGACACACCAGCGCGGAATAGCGGACATCGTCCATCGTCAGGCCCTTATCGAGCCGCCACCACAGCCGTTCGAGGATTTCGCCAAAGCGTGTGGCGGGCGGGCCGGGATAGGCCCAGGCGCGCGCAAACGCGCCGTAGAAGTGCGTGTGCCCGCACAGCATGGCAGGCAGCGCGAGCTGCCCGTCGGCATCCAGGCGCTCCTCGTGTGGGTACTGCGTCGCCAGTGCCATCGTCGTATCCAGCGCGGCGATTTTCCCGTCGCGGATAAGCAGCGCGCCATCCTCCAGTAATTGTGGAACATCACCAAGCGTAGCGATGCGAGCGTGTGTGATTAACATACAGCCTCCTAGTTTGAGTTGCGAGTTAAGAGCAAAGAGCTAAGAATTGCGGGTTGCAAGATTCATCATTCGCTACTCGCAACTCGCTACTTTTCGAAACGCGGGTCTTCGGCCAACGTGCGGCGCAAGCCCTCTTTTAGCGTGACCTGCGGTTCGTATCCCAACACCTGGCGCGCCAGGCGCACGTCCGCACGCAGACGCGTCACGCCGCCACTCTCCACCGGGCTGTTGATGGTATTACTGGCAGAGCCGGTCAGGGTCAGCACATGCTGGGCCAACGTCTGGATCGCGGTGTCTTCGCCGCTGCCGATGTTGAGCGTGCGCCGGGCAACGTCAGGCGCGGTCGCCGCGGCGATGAGTGCACTCACCACGTCATCGACGTAGACAAAATCGCGCGTCTGCTCGCCGTTGCCGAAGATCACCAGCGAACCACCGCCCAACGCCTGGTAGATGAAGCGTGAGACCACCGGCGAGTGCGAAGGCAACAGGGGCTGTCCGGGGCCATAAGCGTTGAAAATCCGCAACGCCACGGTCGTCGTTCCCCAAAGGGCGCCGATCGTGTGGACGTAGTATTCCGCCGCGAGTTTGCTCACCGCATAGGGCGATTGCGGGTTGGGCGTGGTCGTTTCGGACACCGGCTGTGTCTCCTGCGCCCCGTAGACCGCCCCCGACGAGGTGAACACCAGGCGCGGCACGCCCACATCGCGCATCGCCTCCAACAGCGCGACGGTGCCGCCCACATTCACGTCGTTGTATTCGCGGGGATAGAGAATCGACTCCGCCACTAACACGCGCGCGGCGAGATGATACACGCACTGCACGCCCTGCAACAGCGTCCAAAGTTTGGGCCGGTTGGTGATCTCCCCACGATGAAAGAACACCTTTGCATCCAACCGCGTTTGATCTCCGGCGCTGAGATCGTCCAACACTAACACTTCGTGGCCCTGGCGAACTAACGCGTTCGCCAACGCGCTCCCCAGAAAACCTGCCCCACCCGTGACCAAAATTCGCACAAGGTCCTCCTTCAGAAATAAACCGCTAATCTCGCAAATCTACGCGAATCTTTTTGTAAAATTAACGAAGATTCGCGTGATTCGCGGTTAGAATACTCTCACCGGCTCAGGTGTGACGGACGCGCACCCAGTGGTAATGATGCGCCATCGCCACCGCACGCGGGCGCAGCAAGGCATACAGGCAATAGAGCCAGGGGCGCGGCGCGTAATCATATGCCCCCAAATGCGGGACAAAGGTCGCCCCAAAACCCTGCTTGAAGCAATACAATCCCCACAACGGGTCGGCGATATCCAATGTTTCCGGTGCGCCCCAGAGATCGTAGACGGTACAACCGGCATCCCTCGCGCGGCGAATAATGTGCCATTGTAGCAAATGGTTGGGCATAAAGCCCCGTCCGACGTCTCGCGAAGCGCCGTACATATACCAGGCACACATCCCAAAATGAAAGGCGATTGCCATCGCCAGCGGTATGTCGTTGAATTCGGCAATCAACGACCACGCCACCCCGGCCTGCATGAAACGCTGCCACACATCCAGGTAATAGGCCTCCTCGCGGATAACGAAACTGTCACGCGCAGCGGTCTCCGCATACATGGCGTACAAGAGCGGGAGGTCGTCCAACGTAGCCTCGCGCACCATCACCCCCTTGCGCACGGCGAGGTGAGTGTTATAGCGCCATTTAGGCTTCATCTGCGCCATCAGTTGGTCCAATGGAGGCTGCAAATCCAGCACCATCGTATTGCGGAACTGAATCTGCTCGAAGGAAGCGCGCCATCCCAACTGCGACAAAAGCGCACCCGTCCTGCGCCCCACGTCGGTATCGGCGCGCACATCGGGATCGATTTTCAAAAACAAAAACCCACGCTGCTGCGCGTAAGTGGCCAACTGTGTCAGAATGGTTTCCGCCAAAGCGCCATCCGTCCAATCCAACAGCGGTCCTTTGGGGATGTACCCCAGGCGGAGACGGCCCCGTCGCAGCACCAACACCTGTGCCGCCGCGACAATGCGGTCATCGGTCCGCCAAATAAAACGCACGGGCGTCCAACTACGACTACCCTTGAGCTCTCCCCACAACCATGATTGCAGGATGTGGGTCTGGGGCAGCGTCAGTAAAGCGGCATTCCACGCATCAGCCTGGATAATCTCTTCCATATTTTTTGGCGCTCCGGTTCGACACTTTCATTTTAACATAGGTTACAGATTTTTCTAACTTTTTCACCTTGCCCATCTTTAATTTCCGGCTATCATGACAACGTGAAGTCGCCAGCAAGAGCCAGACTACAAAAGTCTCACGAGGTGTCTGGTTGAGCAAGTATCTGCTTTGAACACGAGGGCCGCGAGACCACAGTACGCGCTAAGACTTTTGTAGTCTTTGACAATCCAGGAGTTGAATGACCGAACGCGAATCTATTAAAGAGACCATAGCCCCGCCGGAAAAAGCCTATCTGGTGGGGGTGGAGTGGAAGACTATCCCCGACGGCAAGTACGCGCCGGAAGCCTGGCCCGCCGAGGAATCGCTCAGCGAGCTGATGCGTTTGGCGGACACCGCCGGCCTGGACGTCCTCGGCCAGACGGTACAGAAACTGGAACGCCCCAACGCCGCCACCTTCATTGGCAAGGGCAAAGCCGCCGAAATCGCCGCGACGGTGCAACAATTGAATATCGACGTGGTCGTCTTCGACAACGAACTGACCCCCGGCCACCAACGCGAACTGGAAAAAATCTTCGGCAAGAACGTGAAGGTACTCGACCGCACCGGGTTGATTCTGGACATCTTCGCGCAGCACGCGCACACCCGCGAGGGCGCGCTCCAGGTGGAACTGGCGCAGTACGAGTATCGTCTGCCGCGCCTCACGCAGATGTGGACGCAGCAGGCGCTCACCCGGCAGGCCGGCGGGCGCGCGGGCGGCAACACCGGTGGCGTCGGCGTGCGCGGTCCCGGCGAAACAAAGCTGGAAATGGACCGCAACGTGATCCGCCACCGCATCAGCCAGATCAAGCGCGAGTTGGAAACCGTGCGAGCGCAGCGCGCCCGCTATCGCAGCCAGCGCCGCCGCAGTGGATTGCCCACCGTCGCGCTGGTCGGCTACACCAACGCGGGCAAATCCACACTGCTCAACACCCTCAGCGGGGCCGGCGTCTACATCGCCGACCAACTGTTCGCCACGCTCGATCCCACCACACGGCGCGTCACGTTGCCGGGCGGGACGATCGTGCTGCTGACCGATACCGTCGGCTTTATCCAGAAGCTCCCTACCGGGCTGATCGCTGCCTTCCGCGCCACGTTGGAAGAAGTTACGGAGGCCGATCTGCTGCTGCACGTCATCGACGCCAGCCACCCGCAGGCGCTCGAACAGGCCCGCGCCGTCTACGCTACCCTCAAGGAGATCGAGGCCGGCGACATCCCGATGATCAACGTGCTGAACAAGATCGACCGGCTCGCCGACCCGGAAGCGGCCTGCGCCGCGCTGTGCCATCTGGAAGACAGCGTCGCCGTCTCCGCGCTGACCGGCATCGGACTGGACAAATTGCGCAGTCACATCGAAGAAGTGCTGGAAGCCGAAATGGTGCGCGTTGACGTGCTCATCCCCTTCGACCGTGGGGAACTGGTGGGGCTGTTCCACGAGCGCGGGCTGATCGACAAAGAAGAGTACCGCGAGGCGGGCACACGCATCGTCGGGCGGCTGCCGGAGACGCTGGCGCTGCACTTCGACGCCTTCCGCACACCCCGCACTCCGCGCCGCACCAAACAGGCCGCATCATCGTCAGCAGATTGAGTAGATTTTTAACCGCGGATCACGCGAATTTTCACTAATGTCTTTTTGTATCCAATTCGCGTAGATTGGCGAGATTAGCGGTATATTCTCAGGAGTTAAGAGTTGTCGCATTGGCGGAAGCAGCAACGCAAGGAGGAATACTTCCAGAAGGCCAAGCAAGAAGGCTATCGGGCGCGGTCGGCGTACAAGCTGTTGCAGATCCAGGAAAAGTTCCGCATTATCCGGCGGGGCGACGTCGTGGTGGATTTGGGCGCTGCGCCCGGTTCGTGGTCGCAGGTGACGGCGAAACTGGTGGGGAACGGTGGCCGCGTGATCGCCCTGGATTTACAGGCAATCGAGCCGATTCCCGGCGTGACGACGCTCCAGGGCGATATGACCGATCCGGCAGTGCAGGCCCAGGTGATCGACATGGTCGGCGGGCGGGAACGCAGATGCGTCCACGTCGTCCTCAGCGACGCCGCACCCTCCACGACGGGCATCAAGCTGCGCGATCACGTGCTTTCCATGGAGTTGGGTCACACCGCGCTCGCCGTCGCCAAAAACCTGCTCGTTCCTGGCGGGAAGCTGGTCATCAAAGTCTTCGAGGGCGAGGATTTGCCTGCGCTGCTCCGCGAGGTCAAACTGGCCTTCCACCCGGTCAAAGTGCATACCCCAGCGGCCACGCGCAACGAAAGCTGGGAATCGTTCATCGTCGCGCAGGGGTTTAAGGGGCAGACGGTAGACGGTAGACGGGAGAGAATGAGCAAATGATGAATCAGCGAATAGATAACCCCATAAACAAGCGTTTCCTACTTCCTACTTCCTACTTCCTACTCCATACTCCTTGCTCTTAACCATGATTCCTGAAGAACTGCACCTCCGTAATTTTCTCTCCCACCGCGAGACCGATCTGGACTTGCGTGGGGTTCACCTTGCTAGTTTGGTCGGGGAGAACGGGGTGGGCAAGTCCGCGCTGCTCGACGCGATCACCTGGGCCGTGTGGGGGCGGTCGCGCGCGCCTTACGGGCGGGACGAAGACCTCGTCTATCACGGCGAGGAAGGGCTGGAAGTCGAGTTCGTCTTCCGCATGCCCTACCAGGGCGGCGACGAACGCCGCTGCCGCATCCTGCGCCGCCGCGAACGTCAGGGACGGCGCTCCACCGGTTCGGTGCTGGATTTCCAAATGGAGAGTGACGAAGGCTGGCGCAACCTCACCGCCGACAGCATCCGCGAGACGCAAAACCGCATCATCGCGCAACTGGGGCTGGACTACGATACCTTCGTCAACTCCGCCTACCTGCGCCAGGGTCACGCCGACGAGTTCACCATCCAGACCTCCGGAGACCGCAAGCGCGTGCTCAGCGCCATCCTGGGATTGGATCGCTGGGACGAGTACCAGGATCGCGTCAAAAAGCGGCTCTCCGGCGCGCAGGGACGCATCCAGGAAATGGATCGCCGCCTGAGCGAGACGGAGCAGGAGTTGGCCCGCCGTAGCGAATACGAAACGCTGCTCGCCGAGGCCGAAGCGCAGGTGCGCACCGCCGAGGCACGCCTGGCCGACATCCAGAAACAGGTGGACGAAATCAACCGCGTGCAGGAACAGGCGCTCGCTCTGCGCCGTCAGATCGCCGACCTGGACGAACGTCACCAACAAGAAAAGACCCGGCTGGCGCAACTGGAGCAACAAGAGGAAACGCACCAAGGCCAGCAAGTGTATTACGCGAGCATGGTCGAACAAGCTGCCGCCATCGAAGCGAACTACCAGGCGCTCCACGCCGTCATCGCCGAGGAGCGCGCCTGGGGCGAGAAGCTCGGCCAGGCCGCCCGCCTGCAAAGCGAGAAAAGCACGCGCGAGCAGACCATCGCCGCCGAACGCGAGGCGCTCAACAAGCAGTTGCGCGCTGCGGAACAGAAGATCGAGCGCATCGAGCGCGCCATCGCCGCGAACCGCGCCGCCATGGAACGCACGCTCAGCGACCTGCGCGGGCAAATCGCGCTGTTGCACGAACGCACCGTCGATCCGGCGCTGCAAGCTGAACTCGATGCCGCGCGCGCCGAACTCGCGCAGTTGGACGCCATCGCCGAAGAGCAGGAGATGACCCGCGAAACCCTGCAAATCGGCGAGGTCGAACGCAGCCGCCTTATCGAGCGCAACCGCCAGCTCCGCGAGCTGATGAACGAGGCCAAGAGCCGCATCGAAACCCTGGCAGAAGCCGAAGCCGCGTGTCCGCTGTGCCGCCAGCCTCTGACGCCCGAACATCAGGAACGCCTGCTCAACGAAATCCAGGCCGAAGGCGAGACTATGGGCGACGAGTTCCGCGCCAACGATACGCGCATCCAAACGCTCAGGGACGAGAAGGCCGCCCTGCAACCGCGCCTGCAAGAAGTGGAACGGCTGCTCCGCGCGCGTCCCCGGCATGAACAGACCGTCGCCCGGCTGCAACAGCAGATCGAACAGAGCGACGTCGCCCGCGAGCGCATCGCCGTGGTGCAGGCTCAGGTCGTCGAGGCCGAGGCGCAACTCGCCGCCGAAGCCTACGCCGACGCAGAGCGTCCCGCACTGGAACAGGCGCAAGCCACCGCACACGCCCTCCACACGCGCATCGAACAAGACGACTACGCCGCCGGCCCGCGCGCAGAACTCGCCCACATCCACGTGGAACTGGCCGAACTCGGCTACGACGTCGACGCCCACCAGGCGGTCAAAGGGCGCGTCCAGGCCCTCGCCCACGCCGAAGACGATTACCGCGAGTTGGAAAAAGCGCGCGTCAGCATCGAAAAGGAAGCAGAGACGCTCAAACGGCTCGCCCTCGAAATCGAAGCGCAGCACGGGCGCATCAGCGCGCTGGAGAGCGAACGCGCCACGCAGGAAGCGGCGCTCGACGCGCTGCGCCCCACCCTGGCCGAAGCGCCCCGCCTGGCGAGCCTGCTCAATGAGGCGCGCCAGCAAGAGGCCGTAGCCCGCCAGCGCATCGGCGCAGCACGGCAAAACCTGGCCGCGTTGGAGACGTTGGAGCGCCGCCAGCAGGAGATGCGCGTCCAGCGCGACGAACTGGGCGCGCGCGTGGGCCTGCTCACCGAACTGCGCGACGCTTTCAGCGTCAACGGCATCCCGGCGATGATCATCGAGCACACCCTGCCGGAGCTGGAACGCGAGGCCAACCACATCCTGCAAAGCCTCACCGCCGGGCGGATGCACGTCCGCTTCGACACCCAGCGCGAGACCAAGACGGGCAACCTGCGGGAAACGCTGGACATCATCATCAGCGACGAAAAAGGGACGCGCCCTTACGAGAACTTCTCAGGGGGGGAACAATTCCGCGTCAACTTTGCCATCCGCGTGGCGCTCTCGCGGATGCTCGCGCAGCGCGCGGGAGTGCGCCTGCGCTCCCTCTTCGTGGATGAGGGCTTCGGCACGCTGGACGCCGAGGGGCGGCAGCGGCTCGTCGAGGCCGTCAAAGCCGTGCAGCACGAATTCGACCTGATCCTCGTGATCACCCACATCGACGAACTGCGCGAGGCGTTCCCCACACAGATTCAGGTGACGAAGGGTGAGGGGGGATCGGTGGTTGAGGTGGTGTAGCAGGTTGAAATGGCTATTCCACTCCTTACAACGAAACTAACCGCTCCGCCGCTCCATCCGCAGCACATCCGGCGACCGCGGCTGCTCCACGCCTTGAACGCGGGGCTGGAGCCAAACTGTCGATTGATCCTGGTATGCGCCCCGGCTGGATACGGAAAGACGACATTGCTTGACGCGTGGTTGCAAACGCTCGCGGACGAAAGCGACGCGCCAGCCATCCAGCGTGCCTGGTTGACGCTGGATCAAGGCGACGACGATCTGGCGTGCTTCGTCCGTTACCTGGTCGCGGCCTTCCAGACGATCCGGCCAGAGATTGGAACCGGCCTCCTCACCGCCTCACAAACGCCCCGCCCGGCTGCCGTGCAAACGCTGGCGACGTTGCTGATCAACGATCTGGCCGAAACTTCAGACAATCTCCTGCTGGTGTTGGATGACTACCACCTGATCACCACGCCGGCCATCCACGATTTTGTCGCCTTCCTCATCGAGCATCAGCCCCCACACGTGTGTGTCGTGCTCGCCTCTCGCGCCGACCCGCCTCTGCCCCTCGCGCGTTGGCGCGCCCGTGGTCAACTGGTCGAAATCCGCCAAGAGGACTTGTTGTTCACCCACGAGGAATCGGCTGCGTTTTTCGGCGAGATGCTGGACATCTCCCTGAATCCGGCGCACTTGGCGGCGCTAGAAAGGCGCACGGAAGGCTGGGGCGCGGGCTTGCACCTGGCTGCGCTTTCCATGCGCAATCTCACGGATGTCGAAGCGTTCATCGACACATTTTCGGGCGCGCACGAACACATCGCCGATTATCTGGCCGATGAAGTTCTGGCGCAACAATCCGAGGCCGTGGTCACATTTTTGCTGCAAACGTCGATCCTGGACCGTCTCACCGCGCCGCTCTGTGAGGCGGTCACCGGTCAAACAGGGGCGCAAGCGATGTTGGAATCTCTGAGGGAGGCGAACCTGTTCCTGGTTCCACTCGATCAACAGCAGACGTGGTATCGCTATCACACCTTGTTCGCCGACCTACTGCGGAAACGCCTGTTCACATCCCATAGCGACCAACTGGTAACGTTGCACTGCCGCGCCAGCCGTTGGTACGAAGAAAACGGTTTCCTATCTTCTGCGATTGACCACGCGCTGGCAGGCCAGGACTTTGAACGGGCTGCGGCGCTCATTGAAAGCATAGCGGAATCCCATCTGGCGCGCGGAGAGACGGTCACGCTGCTGCGCTGGGTGGAGGCGCTGCCGCTCGCCAGCAAAGACGCGCATCCGCGCCTGTGGGTCTTTCATGGGTTGGCCCTGATGCTGTCTCGGAAGCCGGACATACCCATACGCGATATCCTGGAGCGGCTTTCCGGGTTGTCCGTGCCAGAGGCCGTACAGGGAGAAGTAGCCGTCCTTCAATCTTTGCATGTGATCCTGGCGGGGCAGGCCGCCGAGGCGGTTGCCCTGGCCGAAAGCGCATTGCAGCACTTGCCGCCGGATAGCCTGTTCTTCCGCAGCCTGGCCGCCGATAGCCTGGGCATGGCGCATACCCTCCGTGGGGATACGGCGGCGGCCATCACAGCGTTCACCCAGGTTGTGGAATTGGCAATGCACGCCAACGCCGACATGCTGACCGTGCTAGGCCTTTCCAGCCTGGCGGGATTGCACTACACACAGGGACAACTGCGCCTCGCCGAGGCTGAGTACCAGCACGTCATCGCCCTGGCCGATGAACGCCTGGGAAAGAATTCCATCTACACCGGACGAGCATTGTTGGGACTGGGTGAAATGGCCCGCGAGTGGAACGACCTGGAGGCCGCCCTGCGCCATTTCCACGATTCGGTCATGGCGCTGGGGCAATTCTCGGAGATCGGGCTGACGATAAGCTACCTCTCCATCGCCCGGGTCCAGTTGTCGCAACACGCGTGGGACGCCGCCCAGGACACCATCGCGCAGGCGCACCGTCACGCGCGCGAATCGACGGCGTCGCCGTTCGATGATCACCTGGTCGATATGATGCAGGCGCGCTATTGGATTCTGCATGGAGACGTAGACCTGGCCCTGCAATGGGCGCGTTCCCAGGGATTGCTGGATCGCCCTGTGGCGGAGGTGATCGCCAGTCGCGGGCCAACGGCAGTGGTTGATGAATTTTTGCACGGACGGTATCTTCTCCTGGCCCGGCTGTTCCTGGCGTTGGAACAACCGGACAAAGCGCTCCAGACCATAGAACCTCTATTGAGCAACGCGCTGAACGCCGGGTGCAATCGCCGGGGAATCGAGTACCTGGTCTTGAAGGCGCTGGCATTGCAGCAACAACACCATGCAGCGCAGGCCGTCGACGCCATCGGGGAGGCGCTGGCCCTGGGCGAAGCCGAGGGCTTCCAACGCACGTTCCTCGATGAAGGGAGATCCATGGCGCACCTGCTCTATCTTGCGGCGGAACAAGGTCTCTATCCGGCCTACACCAGGAAACTTCTGGCGGGATTTGCGCCCGCGGAACTGAGCGAGTCGGGACTGAGCGCCAAGCCAAGTATGGACGAAAGCCTGATCGAACCGTTGAGCGCCCGCGAAAAAGAAGTCCTGGCGCTGCTGGCTGCCGGACTCTCCAACAACGAGATTGCCGGCCGGTTATACGTTTCCTTGAGCACCACCAAAGGGCACATCGCCAACATTTTCGGCAAACTGGGCGTCAAGAACCGTACCCAGGCCGTCTCCCGCGCCCGGGATTTCGGGTTGCTACCCGATCGTTAGCGCCTCAAAACAGTACCCCACCCATACTTTCGGCTGGTGACAACCGTCCGCGTCCCTGGTATGCTATAAGCAAACGTACAGGAGACGCGGATGTTGACACACAATCACCAGCCCACCACAAGTTACCAGATCGTCGTACGCGGCCATCTACACGAGAAATGGGCAGACTGGCTTAGCGGATTGACCATCACGTCAGAAGACCTGCCCGACGGCTCCGCAATCACACACCTGACGGGGCCACTCAAAGATCAGGCAGCGCTGCGGGGCGTGCTGACCAAACTGTGGGACCTAAATCTGATCTTGATCTCGGTGCAACAAATCCCGTCGTCTCCGGAATGCACCGCAGAGAGCGCAGTGTCCGCAGAGATTTATAGAATTTCTCCGCGCTCTTAGCGAACTCCGCGGTAAAAAATGATTGAGGACAAACCAAGTAGCAAGAACGGAGGCAAGCCAATGGATACACGATTTATCCTACCTTTGAACAGCCCTGGCGCGACTGTAGACGTCGCCGGTGGAAAGGGGGCATCTCTCGCCCGACTGGCGAGCGCTGGCCTCTCCGTCCCCACCGGCTATCACGTGACCACGGAGGCGTACCGGCGCTTCGTCGCCGCGAACGATCTACAACCGCGCATTGCAGACACAGTCGCGCGTGTGGATGTCTCTCACCCGGAGACGCTGGCAGTCGCTTCGCAAGCGATCACGCAGCTATTTATGGAGGCAACCATCCCGACCAAGATTGCCGACGCCGTCACGCAAGCATACGCGGCCTTGCCGGGGCACTCACCCGCCGTGGCCGTGCGCTCGTCTGCCACCGCCGAAGACCTCCCCACGGCTTCCTTCGCGGGCCAGCAGGAGACCTACCTCAACGTGAGCGGCGCGGCGGCGGTGCTGGAGGCGACGTGCAGATGCTGGGCCAGCCTGTGGACGGCGCGCGCCATCGACTATCGCGCACGGTTGAACATACCGGTCGCAGACGTGGCCCTGGCTGTCGTCGTACAAGTGCTCGTCCCCGCAGAAGCATCCGGCATCTTGTTCACCGCGAACCCGGTCAATGGTCGCCGCGACCAAATGGTGGTCAACGCCTCCTGGGGCCTGGGAGAAGCGATCGTCGGCGGAGCGGTCACGCCGGATACCCTCGCGCTGGACAAAGCTTCGGGAATCGTAATCGCCCGCGAGACCGCCGAGAAAAACGTCCAAACAGTACGGGTGGACGGCGGCGTCCAGGAACAACCGGTTCCAGCGAATCTGCGCCGTGCCCCGGTCCTCGATGCCAAACAAGCGGCTGAATTGGCGCGTCTCGGCAATCAGATCGAAGCGCTGTATGGGATGCCCATGGACATCGAATGGGCCTGGGCCGACGGAAAGTTCGCCATCGTACAAGCGCGTCCTATCACCACTCTGCCCGAACCGCACCCCGAGCCGCCGACGGACTGGAAGCTGCCCAGAGGCGCTTACGCCGCCATGCGCAACAACATCGTCGAAATGATGATCGAGCCGCTGACGCCCCTCTTCAGTACGCTGGGCCTCAACGCCGTCAACACCAGCCTGGGCGGCCTGCTGACGCGATTTTTCGGCAAGCCCGGAATGATGCCCGAACCGCTGATCCTCACGGTCAATCACTACGCCTACTACAACGGTTCGATTAAATTCGTCCCGATGCTGAAGATCATGCTGGGCGCGCCTGGGATCATGAAACGCATGTTTACCGGCGCGGTCGAACGCTGGACGGAGGACGGTCGCCCACGCTACATCGCCATGGTGGAACACTGGCAAAGCCAACGGTGGCTGTTGTTGCCGGCCGTCGAGATTCTGAACGCAGTGCGCAAACTTGCCGAAGCCGCCATCGACGCCTACGGCGCGTTGGTGGGGGGCGTCATCCCGGCGGCCTGGATCAGCGAGGCGCTGTTCACCGGCATTTACAAACTCCTCAAGCGGCGGGACGATCCCAACGCGCCGACCTACTTGCTGGGCTTCGACAGCTTGCCCATCCAGGGCGAGAAGGCGCTATACGATCTGGCTCAATGGGTACGTGAACAGATCGGATTGGCGGCTTACCTGCGAGCGACCGCAACCTCGCAGCTTGTCGTCCAGCTCGAAGAATGCCAGACGCCATCAGACATGAATGTGGATGCATGGAACGAGTGGCAACGCCGCTTCCGCGCCTACCTGCACGACTACGGCCACCAGATCTACAATCTTGATTTCGGCATACCCGTTCCCGCCGATGATCCGGCGCCGGTCCTGGAGACGTTCAAGCTGTTCCTCAGTGGTCAGGGCGACGATCCGCACGAACGCCAACAGGAATCCATCCGCAAGCGCGAAGAAGCAACCACGACGATGCGAAACAGGCTGAAAGGATTGCGCCTCAGGCTCTTCGAGAAAAGCCTGGCGCGCGCCCAGCGATATGCGCCGTTACGTGAGGAAGGGCTTGCCGCAGTCGGCCTGAGCTATCCGTTGCTACGGCAGATGCTCTTCGAGTTGGGCCAACGCTTTGTAACGGCGGGGATGATCGCCAAAGCAGAAGACGTTGTCTGGCTCACAGAGAACGAACTGGCAGACGCCGCGAGCAGGCTGGATCGCGGCCAACCGTTGGAGAATCTATCCGCCCACATCCCGCAGCGCCAGGCCGAGTGCCGGGCGGCTCAACAGGCAGAAGCACCGATGATGCTGCCGCAGATGAAAGTCTTTGGCTTCGACTTGATGCAGCTCAAAGCCGGTCGCCGCAAAGGGATGAAGAGGAAGGCGCTCAAAGGCGTCGCCGCCAGCCCCGGCAGCGTGACGGCCCCGGCCTGCGTCGTGCGCGGGCCGGAAGACTTCGCGCAGATGAAGACCGGCGACGTGCTGGTCGCAGCGCTCACCACCCCGGCCTGGACACCGCTGTTTGCCCGCGCGGCGGCGGTCGTCACCGACATAGGTGGACCGCTCAGCCACGGCTCCATCGTCGCCCGCGAGTACGGCATTCCCGCCGTCCTGGGAACGGGTTCGGCCACCAGGGCCATTCGCAGCGGTCAAGTGATCACCGTGAACGGCAGTGCCGGTGTGGTCACCTTCACGTAATCCCGCCGTATATGCCGACCACGAATAAAAAACAAGTACACAAATGGGCGACCACCCCCATTTGTGTACTTATGGTTGGCTTAACGCCTGCGATTAGCTGATTGCGGCCAGCAGGTTAGATACATTTGGTAGTGCTTGGGCCTAACTTATGCCCCTTGAGACACGTCCAAATGTTGTATAATTTCCTGAAAGACCTCAGCCGGCGATCTCGTCGCATCAATGAGGATAGCGTCAGGAATATTCAAGATATACAAAGACTCCCATTTAAATTTGTAAGCCTCAAGATTGTGCCTTCCGAGAATATGTCCAGGTTCTTGCTGGTATCTGGCTTCCACACGTTCAGCACAGACCTCGTAAGGACAGTACAAAACGAACTTGTAAGCTGCCACCGCACCGCTGTCAGCAATTAATTGTTGTAATCGATTCCAATCCCGCATGTGCCACATATGGATATCTAGCACCACACTGACGCCACACCTCAAGAAGGAGTGAGCCAAAGCAAAGATTACATCCTTGGTTAATCCGGTTGAGTTGCCATCATCCCCTGAAAACTCTTCACTCTCACGAATCACGTCTCGAAGCGCATCAACTTCCAAACGAGGGATATGAAAGTGCGTGGAGAGTTGCGTTGAAATGGTAGTTTTCCCTGTTCCGGCAAACCCAGTAACGCTAATCACCGTTGGGGTAGCAAAACCATATCTCATATTGGCTCTACTTTTTGCTTATCAAATACTGTGTGGTTAACTACCATTTACCGTGCTGTTATCTTGGCTTCGTTTGTTGGACGAAAGCGCCCTATATGGTTTAATGCTCCCGGGCAAGCGTTCTAGACGTACAATTCCCCTTTGAACACCACCACCGCATCGCCCGTCAATTCCACCCGGTCGTTCTCCACCAACCGCACGCCGATCTCGCCGCCGCGCGCGGAGGCCTGATAGGCCAGCATCTCCGTCTTGCCCAACTGCGCGACCCAATACGGCGTGAGCAGCGTGTGCGCCGACCCGGTAACGGGATCCTCGTTGATGCCCACTTTCGGCGCGAAGAAGCGCGAGACGAAGTCGTAAGACGAATCGCCCGGTGGCTCGCCCGCCGCCGTCACCATCACGCCGCGATAGGCTTCCAGTTCCTCACAGGCCAGCATCGCCGCGAAGTCCGGGCGCAGGTCACGCACCTGTCGCGCGTCGGCAAGATGAATGAGCAGGTCATGCGCGCGTGTCCCGTACACAGCCGCCTGCGCCGATGCCACACCGAGCGCCGTGAGCGCCCCGGCAGGCGGCTCACACGGAACAGGGGTATCCGCCGGAAAATCGAGCGTGATCGTTTCACACTCTGCCGGCGCGTCGCAGGCGCGCCGGGCGATGAGGTCGCCGCCGAGCGTCTCGAAGGTCACGGACGCCACCTGAACGCCTACCACGCCGAAAAGCACCGCTGCCGTCGCCAGCGTCGCGTGCCCACAGAGGCGCACCTCCACTTTGGGGGTAAACCAGCGCAGCAAGAAACGCGCGGCTTCTGTCCACGGCGTATCGACCACCGGCATCACGAACGCCGTCTCGGATAGGTTCATCTCGGCGGCAATCGCCTGCATCAACGCGTCATCGAGCGTGTGCGGTAGCAGACACACCGCCGCCGGATTGCCCTTGAAGGGCACGCGGGTAAACGCATCGACCTGATAGAGTGGAATCGTGTTTCTCATCGTTAATCTCTCCCTCAACAAAGCTCACCAGCCGGCGCAGTCTATTTGGGATTCCATCAGCAGATTGAACAGATGAAGCAGATTCTACCCACGGACAACGGAAAATCTGCTCAATCCGCGTGCAACTAAAGGTTGCCCATCTGCTGACAAAGAATCTATTGCGTCAGCAGCGCCACATTCTCGATGTGATACGTCTGCGGGAACAAATCCACCGGCTGGACCCACTCCAGGGCGTAGCCGTGCTTCACCAATCGCCGGGCGTCGCGCGCCAGCGTGGCGGGATCGCACGAGACGTAGACGATGCGTTTGGGGACGTGCGCCGCCAGCGCGTCCAGCGCCGCCAGCTCCAGGCCGGTGCGCGGCGGATCGACGACCGCCGCATCGAGCTTGTGCTCGATTGTCGGCAGCACGTCCTCCACCGTCCCTTGTAGGATCGTCACATTATCCGCCCCCACCAGGTTATGCCGCGCGTCCGCGACCGCCGCCGGGTGCGCCTCGATGCCGGTCACATGCCCGGCTTCCTCGCTCAAGAAAGCAGTGAACAGCCCCACCCCGCAGTAAGCGTCCAGCACCTTCTGATAACCGCGCGGTTCCAGCGCTTCCAGCACCAGACCGACCAACCGTGCCGCCTGCGCGGAATTAACCTGGTAGAAACTCGTCGCCGAAATGCGGAACTCGCGCCCGCCGACACTCTCCATGATGTAATCCAGACCGATGAGCGGTGCGATGGCGTCGTCGTGCCGCACCTGCACCACCGACAGCGGGAAGTCCACCTCCAACGCGGGTGATTCCTCCTCCCGCGCCTGCAAGACCACCATCAAGTCGCCGGTCGCGGTCCCTGCGCGCAACTCCATCCATTCCAATTCTGGATAGACCATGTCCAGTGATTGCCACAATCCACTCAGCAATGGATGAAGGATCAGACAATCGTCGATAGGATAGACGTCATGGCTGCGGGCTGAGAGAAATCCTAGGCGGCCTTCAACGTCAGCGCGAAAGAGCGCATGATTGCGGTACTCCCAACCGGTCTCATCAGGGATCGGTTCGAGGATCGGCGGCTCGTCGAATTTACCGACGCGGCGGAATTGATCCATCACCACCAACCCCTTGATGCGCGCCTGCACCCCGTAATCGATGTGCTGCCACTGGCAACCACCGCAAGCATCGGGGCCGAAGTACGGGCACGGTGGCTTAACGCGGGCCGGGGAAGGTTCAAGGATTTCGAGCAGGCGCGCATGCGCGTAACGCCCGCGATCGTCGACGATTTCAGCTAGCACCCGTTCGCCAGGGATGGCGTAGGGGACGAAAATCGCGCGTCCCGCGTGGCGTCCGATGGCCTCGCCACCATGGGCCATTGCATCGAGTTTAAGTGTGATTGTATCAGGCATTTGAAACTCCTGGGAGCGAAAAATTGGGAATGAGAAATTTTATACTCTGATTATACCAGGAGCCGTGAAAGTGATAAAATGCCCACCTTACTTTTAGCATCTTGCCCTTTGACACATCTTGCTAAAAACAGTGTCTATGGTATACTTCCTACCACTATTGACAACTGGCCGAAACGAAAACGCAAAACGTTCGGGTGGTTCTCGAATTTGAAGGAGTATATAGGCGTGTTAGAGAGAGAAGAGAAGCAGGAGATTATCAAAGAATATGCCCTGTCGGCAGATGATACTGGTTCACCGGAAGTGCAGATTGCGCTGCTCACGCACCGCATCAACGACCTGACCGACCATCTGCGGGTCCACAAGCACGATCAAAGTTCGCGGCGCGGATTGTTGAAGATGGTGGGACAACGCCGTCGCCAACTGGCTTATCTGCAAAAAGTGGACGTCGAGCGCTACCGAAATCTCATCCAACGACTTGGTTTGCGCAAATAAATCACTGGTTCGAGGCTTAACCATGTCAAACGAGTAGATGTGGAAACTGCAAGGCAGTTTCAGCCATCTACTCGTTTGTCTGTATCATAAATTTTATCAATCCGGCTCGCCTGTATAGCCGTGTGTGAAAGGTAGGAATTGGGGTTTGGGGTGCAACGCCGCATAGCGGTGTACAACAGCCCCCAGTTTCTGACCTTTGACATCCATTCTATAGGAGGGTCGGAGTAACAGAAACAGGAGGAATACTGTGTTAGAAGAACGTACATTTTCAACGAAACTAGGTGATCATACCATCACCCTATCCACCGGCAAGATCGCGCGGCTCGCGGGCGGCGCGGTCATTGCCCAGAGCGGCGATACGGTGTTGCTGGCAACGGCCACGATGGCCCGCACCCCGCGTGAGGGCATCGACTTTTTCCCGCTAAGCGTGGATTTTGAGGAACGGCTCTACGCTGTCGGGCGTATCCCCGGCTCATTCTTCCGCCGCGAGGGCAAACCCTCTGAACAGGGGACATTGACCAGCCGTTTGATCGACCGGCCCCTGCGCCCGCTGTTCCCCAAAGACATGCACAACGACGTGCAGGTTATCGTCACCTCCCTCTCACAGGGCGAGGAGAACTACGCCGACATCCTCGGCATCATTGCGGCCTCCGCGGCCTTGATGATCTCCGATATCCCGTTCGAAGGGCCGGTGGCCGGCGTGCGCATCGGCTACATCGACGGCGCACTGGTGGTCAATCCCACCATCTCCCAAATGAGGAACAGTGACCTGGACCTGCGTGTCGCCGGCAGCGCCGACGCCATCATCATGGTTGAGGCCGGCGCGAACGAGATCGAAGAGGGCCTGATGGTCGAGGCCATGCAGTTGGCCCACCAGTCGATGCAAGACGTCATCGCAGTCCAAAATGAGATGCGCGCCGCTGTAGGTAAGCCGAAGAGCGATTACCCGTCGTTCACCCTACCGGAGGCCCTCAAGACCCGCGTCGCCGGTCTCGTCACTGCGGATATTCAGAACCTCCTGGCGACCTCGCCGCTGAAGGGCGAGCGCATCGAGGTTGTGGATGCCCTGCGCGATGGGGTCAAGACGCAACTGGCCGAAGAGGCCGAGGCCGAGGGCTGGACGATCACGCAAATCGGTGAGGCATTCGAAGACGCGCTCAAAGCCGTCGTCCGCCGCCGCATCCTGGACGAAAACATTCGCCCCGATGGACGCGATCAACGCACCATCCGCCCGCTGGACGCCGAAGTGCACCTGGTGCCGCGTCCGCACGGCAGCGGCATGTTCACCCGTGGCGAGACACAGGTACTCAGCCTGGTGACTCTGGGGATGCCCAACGAGGAGCAGGAGATCGACGACCTCTTCCCTGAAGACACCAAACGCTACATCCACCACTACAACTTCCCGCCCTACTCCACCGGCGAAGCGTATCCGCTGCGCGGGCCGCGCCGCCGTGAGATCGGCCACGGCGCCCTTGCCGAGCGCGCGCTCGTGCCGGTGTTGCCGCCCAAAGACAAGTTCCCCTACACCATCCGCGTGGTCAGCGAAGTGATGGCCTCTAACGGCAGCACCTCGATGGCCTCCACCTGTGGGAGCACACTGGCGCTGATGGATGCTGGCGTGCCCATCAAGTCCCCCGTCGGTGGCATTGCGATGGGTCTGGTGAGCGACGGCGAGCGGTATCGCGTCCTCACCGATATCCAGGGCATGGAAGATCACCTGGGCGATATGGACTTCAAGGTCACGGGGACGCGCCAGGGCATCACGGCCTTGCAGATGGACATCAAGATCAAGGGCGTCACCCGCGAAATTCTCACCGAGGCGTTGGCGCAGGCCAGGCAGGCGCGCGAGCAGATCATCGACGTGATCGAGGCGACGATCCCGTCGCCGCGTGCGGAACTCTCCGCCTTCGCGCCCAAGATGTTGAGCACCAGCATCGATCCCGAGAAGATCGGCGCGCTCATCGGCCCCGGCGGCAAGAATATCCGCGCAATCCAGGCGGAATACAGCGTCAAAGTCGATGTCGAAGAGGATGGCACCGTCTACATCGGGTCACCCGGCGGCGAAGGGGCGCAGAAGGCGCTGAAATACATCAACGCGATGATGGAAACCGCCGAAGCCGGGAAGATTTACACTGGCAAAGTTGTGCGCGTCGCCGACTTCGGCGCTTTCGTGGAAATCCTGCCGGGCACCGACGGGATGGTGCACATCTCCCAGTTGTCCGACACGCGCGTCAATCAGGTCACCGACGTCGCCAATGTGGGTGACGAAGTGATGGTGATGGTCACCGATGTCAGCCCTGACGGCAAACTCCGGCTGTCGCGCCGCGCTGTGCTGGAAGGCTGGACGCTGGAAGAAGCCCGGGCGCAGGATGCTCCGCGCTCGAATTCCGGCGGGCGCCGCGAGGGCGGAAGTCGTGAAGGCGGTCGCCGTGATGGGGGCCGCCGCGACAACGACCGTCGTCGCCAGAACTGATGGAGTTCCCAACCCCGCGTTCGCTGTGGGATACCTCACAGCGAACACGGGTTTTCATTCACAATTCATAGATAAGAAGTGAGGTAAACACAATGGGTAACGATCCGAAAGTCCAAACGCTGGGTGAAACCGAGAACTACGTGGTCTGGGTCTCAAACGAGCCGGATGACGATGAAGAAATCTATCACATCGAACTGTCGAACGTCACGCTGCACCTCTTCTCGGAAGAGTGGGAAGAGTTCACGGCGCTGATCATGCAGGCAGTCCGCTAATCTCGGAAAAGTGAAGGTACGGTTAGCTCGTCACGCGCGGGGTCAATGACCCCGCGTGTTTTGTTTGGGTAGCTTTTCCACCCAGTTTTATGTTATAATGGAAGCGAGAGAGAAAACAGGTTACAAGTGTCGGACGTCGGGAAATTGCCCGAATCTTCGCATGATAATCGTGGGATACATTTGAGGATAAAATCATGGTCGATCCACTGGAGAGATTTACACCAGCAGCACAAGAAGTCCTGCGCTTTGCGCAAATCGAAGCCACGCGCATGCGCCACGCAACGATTGGGCCGGAGCACATCCTACTTGGCCTGTTGCTCGAAGGTGAGGGCATCGCCGGGCGGGTTCTGCGCGATATGGGACTGCGCGCCGTGCAGGCACAACAGACGGTGGCGCGCCTTTCCAGCGCTGCCCCGCTGACCGCCCTGGAACCCGAGCTACGCCAATCCACGAAAGCTCTGATTCAGATGGCGATTGACGAATCGCAGCGTTACCAGAGCGCCATCGTCGACACACAACATCTGCTACTGGCGCTGTTGCAACAGCATGAAGGTGTCATCATCGCCGTACTCACCCAGGCCGGGCTGTCCATCGAAGCCATACGTCGACGCGTCGAACGGCTGACCCCCAGCCGCGCCGCCGAACCGACCGGGCGCAAACCTGCCCCACGGAGCAGCGAACGAAGCCAGGACTCGGTGCTCGCCCACGTCGCCGTCGATCTGACCAAGTTAGCGGAGGAGTCCAAACTCGATCCCGTCATCGGACGCCATGCAGAGATCGAGCGCGTCATTCAGATTCTCGCGCGCCGCACCAAGAACAACCCGGCGTTGATCGGCGAGCCGGGCGTCGGCAAGACAGCCATCGTTGAGGGACTGGCGCAGCGCATCATCTCCGGCGGCGTTCCCGGTCCCATTCTGGGCAAGCGCTTGATGCAGTTGGACATCGGCGCGCTGGTCGCCGGCACGATGTACCGGGGACAGTTCGAAGAGCGGCTGAAACGTGTCATCAACGAACTGAAAAATGGCAACACTATCGTCTTTATCGACGAACTCCACATGCTGGTGGGCGCAGGATCGGCGGGATCGTCGATGGATGCGGCGAACATCCTCAAACCGGCGCTCGCGCGCGGCGAACTGCAGTGCATCGGTGCGACGACGCTGGACGAGTATCGCAAACACATCGAATCGGACCCGGCGTTGGAACGGCGCTTTCAGCCGGTGATGGTCGACGAGCCAACGGTCGAGCAGACCATCAGCATTCTACGCGGCATCAAACACGCTTACGAACTGCACCACAATCTGCACATCAGCGACGCGGCCCTCGAAGCGGCAGCGCGGCTGTCGGCGCGCTACGTCCCGGATCGCTTTCTACCGGACAAGGCCATCGACGTGATGGATGAGGGCGCGTCGCGCGTCAAAATGTACAAGTCCCCCATCTCCATCCAACTGCGAGAGGTATTCGAACAACTACAGGACTTGCGCCTGAGACGCGCGCAGTTGGAGGCCCAGAAGAAACACCACACGCTGACCGAATTAGAGGTCGAGGAGAAGGCGCTGGAGAATAAGATGGAAGAACTCCGCCATCTCCAGGGCATCCAGGATGACGGCTTGACGGTCAACCCCGAGGACATGGCCGAGATTGTCGCCATGTGGACGGGCATCCCGATGAACCAGATTGCCGAGGCGGAGTCACGGCGGCTGCTGCAAATGGAGGCCGATCTCCGTCAGCACATCGTCGGGCAAGACGAAGCGATCGACAGTATCGCCAAAGCCGTGCGCCGTGCGCGTGCCGGGTTGAAAGACCCGCGACGCCCCATCGGCTCTTTCATCTTTTTGGGACCGACCGGCGTCGGCAAGACCGAACTTGCCAAAGCGCTGGCGATGTTTATGTTCGGCAGTGAGGACGCGCTAATCCAACTCGATATGTCGGAGTTTATGGAGCGCCACTCGGTTTCGCGCCTGGTGGGCGCGCCACCTGGTTACGTCGGCTATGACGAGGCCGGGCAGTTGACCGAGACAGTGCGGCGACGGCCCTACTCCATCGTCGTCTTCGATGAGATCGAAAAAGCGCACCCGGATGCCTTCAACATGCTGCTGCAAATCATGGAAGAAGGCGTGTTGAGCGACGCCAAGGGCCACAAAGTCGATTTCCGCAACACCATCATCATCATGACCTCGAATATCGGTGCAGATGAGATTATGAGCCAGAGCAAACTGGGCTTCACGTTGGAAACTCTGGAAACCGACGCGGAACAATCGTATAAGGATATGAGCCAGAAGCTCATGAATAAACTGCGCAAGCTTTTCCGTCCGGAATTCCTCAACCGGGTGGATAGTGTGATCATATTCCACGCGCTCAGCCACGACGACATCCGCGAGATCGTCCTGTTGGAAATCGGTAAGTTACGCGCGCGCATCCAGGACAACAACCTGGGCCTGGTGCTGGGCGACGCGGCGCAGGAATGGCTCGCCATCCACGGATACGAACCGCAGTACGGAGCGCGTCCGCTCAAGCGTCTCATCCAGCAAGAAGTGGAAACCCCACTCTCCGACCGGCTACTCAATGGCGAATATCAGCCTGGCGACATTATCCTCGTGGATACCGACGAGAACGGTATCACGCTGCACCATGCGGAAGAGCCGGAGTTGGTGGTGGAACTGTAGGGAGTAGACAGTAGATGGCAGACGAGGCAAGAAGTTGTACTCGTTTTTGGCTTGGGCCGGTCTCTAGTGCATTAACAGGCGACATTTTCTGGAATAGCAAGATGCGGTTCATGAGTGCAGTTGAAGGTTTTGCAGACACGGTCGGCCAAGTCCTGGGCCGACAAGGTGCCGTTGGGTTCGA